>Ga0157363_1006670_pt1 | contig 10888 bp, 10 predicted proteins | sample AttsexASBM1_FD_111477 | JGI IMG/M metagenome (GOLD analysis project Ga0157363, IMG submission 111477) | Fungus gardens microbial communities from leaf cutter ant in Ribeirão Preto, State of São Paulo, Brazil - Atta sexdens ASBM1 | ecosystem: Host-associated > Fungi > Mycelium > Unclassified ...
GCATAAGTAGCCTAGCAGTCAGCAAAGATCCCAGAGATCACCTTAGAGAGTGAGTCAAGACTAGCAATAGAGTCCAGTGTATAAAAGTTGAGAGAGCCTTTTACTCACAGAGAGCAAAAAGGCCAGTCCTTTACTCATACTATTGTTAATGTGAGAGGCTTGCACTCAATGAGATAATATGTTTCTGCAAAATGCAGGGCGTGAGAATGTAGTGCTTGACTGGCAAGTTATTAAGTTATTGTTATCTTATTGTTATTTTCAGATTAGATCGGGGCCAACATTTGATCAGTCAATAATTCACAACTAGGTGTTACTCTTCTATTCTTGTTGAAGGGAAAAAGACTATGAAACACAGTAATCGTGATACGGTAATGTACAGTACGGCTACGAGCCGAAAGGTTCGTCCATGCCAAAGACGATGCACATAGACCATAACATAACAGTGTCAAGGGAAAAGATATCAAGTCTGTCCATGTTGGAAATAAGAACAATGAAACCAAGCCCTGTAAAAAGAACGATGAAGATGAGACAATCAATTACCAGCCCACCAGATCAGGGGGAAACGTTGAATGAGAAATTCTTGGAGCAACTCTCCAGTAGAGAAACAGGAGAGAGCCTAACAGTAGACATAAGAGACAGCACCCAGCGATCATCTGGTTTGATCACCGTGGAAAAGAATACAAAGCAATGAAAGCGAGACAAGAATTAAAAAGAATTATGATTTGCGAGACCAAAAAGAAGAAAGAATGCGAGGAATTGTCATATGGGAGTGACAGTACTACATGATGCAGATGGAGAAGATGGTACGATGCGTTGACGATGAACCCAGGCTGGGGAATTCGATACAAGATTAAAAAATTGGGACAGGATAGGAGATCACTAGACTTGGAGCGCCTTGAGTTCCTTAACCAACCGCTGAGGGTGATGTGTCAGGATCCCGTAGTTGGTTACTACAGGCGCAGGTGTACATACCTCTCCTTCTCTTAAAAGGGATTCACGACTCATATTCGCCCCTTGCTCAGCTCCAAGTCTGATACCGTATTCAAGTAACTGACGCATATAATGCGAGTTTATGATGGTTTCATCATCAGCAAGCTGAGGTTTCACTGAGGTATTCAATTCAGCTACAAGAGTACGAGTCAGTGAGGACCACGTATCACGTCTCTGGTGTAACTCACATTCTCTCATCGATAGCCAGCTATGCCCAAGTAACTCAGGAATGGTTGCTCGTTCCTTCGAGTTACGCGTTAGGCATTTCTTGATGCTGTCAATAACATCACGTCGTACACGACATTTTAGGTGCTCAAGTCTCGTAGGCGAGTTCTGATCACCATCTTTGCTTTTCGACGCTGAGAGAATAGGGACAGAATATTCTGGAAATTCAATAACATGATTGAGATCTGGAATAGCCCTCATTTTCTGAAGGAACGGAAGGTGTTGGAAAGGGGGTTGACCATAAATCATTTGATATAGGATGACGCCTAAGGACCACACGTCGGACGGTCTTCCAACCTTTAGGCGGCGCATGCCGTCTGGAAGCTCAATGGCTTCGGGACTCATGTAATTGACTGTTCCAATCTAACGCATTCGGTGAGTACAGAGAATCCAACCAATTGAAAGTTCACTACCTGGTGATCCCTCTGGATATTGGTCGTATCATTTGCAATGGCATTTGCAATACCAAAATCAATGAGCTTGAGCTGGCCACGGACAAGAACAAAGTTGGCTGGTTTAAGATCAGAATGAACGATCTTCTCTTCATGTATTACATGCACGGCTTGCAACATCTAGTTCTCATGTCAGCCAAGTCACAGGAATAAATGTTTAGAATCTACCTGCTGCCAATAGTATGCCACCCAAATCATATTTAATGGATTCTTCATCTGGTCCTGCAGAAGTCGGGCTAAGTCGATCTCTCCGCACTCCATAACTAATAAAAGATGCCCCTTGCCTCCTCCAGGTCCTGGACGAACTTCACTGTCAATAAGCCGGATGATACGGTGATTCCCTTCCAGCTGTTTGAGCAATCTGATCTCATTCTGATAACCAGCCATCATTTCGGTGTCGGTCTTATCGAGAGAAACACGCTTGATAGCGTACAACTCATTATCGCGGTTCATCACTCGAAAAACGCGCGACGATCCCCCTCTACCTATCAAGTCAAGTCGAACATAGAACTTTTTATTGACGATGATTGGTCGAGATGTCTGCATGGGTGATGGAAAGGCATTATTGGCAACAGGTTGGTTGAGAGTAGAATGATTGTGTGACGCGGGCACAGGAGCCAGAATAGGTTGTGTTGTATATGTAGCAGGCGGAGGTGACGGTAAACGTGATAATGAGGGTTGTGCTTGTGTTCGCCGCTCATGATCTCTCTCGCGCTCGCTAAGATAGTCGTCTTCCCGTTCGTTAGCAGTCCAAGCTCTCCCGGACGTTGGTAGTGAGGTCTCTGCGCTGACCGTATTGTTTGTTGGTGGCTCTGGTGCCGTCGGACTATGGCGATGTTTAGTCGATGGTTTACTACAGGACGGGGAAAGTTGATCCTTGGGCGAAATACGAGTTTGTAAGCGTGAGGGTGGTGAAATCCTTCCTTGCGGGCTGCGCGTGTTTTGCGGTGAAATGCTCCCTTGACCGGATTTCGAAGGTACTCGTGTCAAATGATTCCCGACTGTTGGAGATACTGTCGCTGAAGACGATATACTTTTCAATGTATCCGATTCTTGTCGACGATGACCATGAGCTAAACGAACTTGATGTGCATTCAGGTGGGTAGGAGAGGGGGATTGATGGGGATGTTGCTCCTGCTCTCGCTGCTCTTGCTCTTGCTCGCGGACGTATTCTGTCACTATCAGCTGATAGTTCAGGGAAACTGGCATGAAACTCACTTTCACAATCACTCAGGATTTCTGCTTCCTGCTTTTCATGTCCTTTGATTGTGGCCCCGTCAGAGTTTTCGGCAATCGTGCTCATACCTGAAAGATTCAACCAACTGTAGCTTCTGTTAATTAAGTAAAACTCACCCAAGCTTGTACCAGGGCGTGAATGGCCATTCGCTTGTTGTACTTGAAGCTGATAATCGTCATGAACTGAATGACCGGTATCAGTCCCTGAATGTTTTGCAAGTCATCAATCCATACCTATGCCTTCACTCATACTCGCAGACCTCCTCTGTCGGGAGGCCGAGGATCTATGCAGAGAACTGGCCGCGGCAGCGCTCCCTAAGATGCTTTTCTGTTTGCCATATACATTGGAGCTCATAGAACCGGACACCGGGGCGTTCACAGGATCATTTTCTCCATCATCACCAGTATCACTCTCTATGCCTCCATGAACGTTCCGATCTCCGTATTTTACTCCTGCTGGGGGTGAGGGATCGTAGTCGCTCTCACTAAGATCGGTATCGTGGTATCGATCTAGCGACGACTGCTTAGAAGCCGTGAACGATGCTGATAGCGTCTTCATCATTCTGCCAGCACGGTTAGGTACCGGGACCTGTCGAGCTTGTGAAGGGCGTTGCATAACATCCACCGCCTGACGTGTGCCACTACCAGAGGTGTACATCGTGCGCAAAGCTGTTCGTATTCCTGATCGTGAAGCCCAAGGGGGCGAATGTCGTCGTTTCCCGGATGCCCCGAGTACGTGTAGATTTTCATCGGTTTCACTGGTATTCTCCTTGTCGTCTGGGCAGGTATACAGGTGGGGGTCGAGGGCCTGCCTTGAACGAGATAAGGATATTCCTAGGTCACCTCTATCTGGTGCTTCGTCTAGAGTCACTCTGCGAGGAATTGTGCGAGGTTTCACTGATGATGCTGTTGATGCTGTATGCGAAGATGCACCTGATAATACTGGACCAGAGGTTATACGGCTGAATGAGCGAGCAGGCCGTTCCAATTTATCCCCAGAGTAACTTGCCACTGTTTCAAGTATGGAATATGCGCTTTCTGAGCGTGAGAGGGGTGAACGGACAACTGGTGAGTTCAGAGATATTGGCGATGGAGGTTTTTTAAAATCTTCCGGTTCAATGTCGTCGGGTGGGGTAGGAGGTGTATACACCTGAGGTGAGGCCTTGGAAGAGCCTTTTGTGATTCTCTTCAAGTTACCATTCTCGTCTTGAACATAATCGAAAGAGAGATCTTCAATGTAGGAGTCATCAGAGGTTGGTGTTGCGGAATTCCTTGCAGTATTGATGGCTGCGGCGGTGCGGAGATCGACTGGAGTCCTAGGGGGTGACGATGAGGTACTGGCTGAGGCCATGCACAGAGTTTGAAATAATAAGCAATGTGAAGAAAACCAAGTGCAAAAACGTCGGCGTCAACGTTTTACGAACAATTCCAACTTCTTGAACCAACAACTGGACCCATGCCACCGCTTCTCGGGTTCCTCTCATGTGAGAGTAATCCCGGATCAAATTATGGAAGATTTCGGCTCCAGGGTCCCACGAATAATAAGTTGCGAATATATTATATTATCTACTAGGGCTGAATTATGCTACAGCTTTGCAGAAAGAGGACTTTGCTCATCGACACGGACGATCTGCGTCAGACTAGACACAATGTTTCCAACCTCCCTCTCCAGCCTATCTATCAGCTCCTTGCACGTAGGAATATCATTGATCAACCCAAGAGTCACACTGGCCGACCAAATCCCGTAATCAGGATCACCATTTTCGTAAACTTTGCGTCCTCGGGCACCGGAGACTAAATGCTTGACATCCTCAAATTTTGCACCACCTGGACGGCGTTCAATTTCAACAACCTCGACGGAAACCTTATTCTTGAAAACCCGTGCCGTATTGTGGAGGGTTCTGAAAATGTGTATTGTATCACGTTCAGTAGACGCGACGATCTTGTCTTTGATATTCTGGTGAATAGGGCTGCAAAGATCTCTGAGAATCAAACTAGTCGAAAATGATCATCTTCAAACCTTTCGACCGTGCACATGAAGCGTGTGCCTGATATAAGTAGAGCCAATATTGCATCAGGCATTGAACGTTGGATACAGACTCGACATACCCATATTGACGCCCTTTAAATTATTGTCAACAAAGAACCTGATACAGACTGCAATCATACTTACACTAGCACCCAGTGCAAGAGCTGCAGCGAAGCCGCGAGCATCTGCAATTCCACCTGACGCAAGATAAGGAACCTTCAAGTCGTTTGCAGCTCGCGCGAGCTGTGACAACTTGTATATTAGAAGCATTCTCAAACTTCTGTACTTTTCCGCACCAGGGTAAGCCCTCCAATATCATCTTCCCCAGGATGGCCAGCACCTACGGGTAAATCAATTTGACGGCTGCTTGGATTGACTCACAGCAGTATTACTCACACTCGAAGCCGTCAATACTGAGAATGTCAACTCCATGTCTTTCGGCACTCTTATATCGTGATGTCAGCCTATAGGCGAATCATGGACACAAGCTAGTACCTTTGCATGTCGAATAGTGGTACATTTGTGAATCACAATGCAATTATTCTGTTTCAAGTATTTAATCAGAGGGGCAGCTGCAAACTTTGTTTGGTCAACCGAATCGCTGTGGAACAAGAGCCGACACATACGATTATTGCCTGCAGTTTCAAAGATCTTCACGCCTTCTTCTACTGCGGCTCTTGTGTAGCCTTCATAATCAGGCGGATTAATGCTTGGCAAGAGGGTAATGTTAACGCCGAAGGGCTTCGAAGTAAGTTTTCGAGTTTCACGGATAGCTTGTCGAAGGGCCTCTGGTGATGGTTGACTGAGGGCAGTGAGGACACCTGTGCGAAAAATTAAGTGTCAAAATCCTTGAGGTGACAACAGTCAGGATCACCTAGTCCTCCTGCCTCGGAGATAGCACCCACGAGCGATGGGAAACCGACCCTACCAGAGATGAGCAAGAATACACCAGCCGAATAGGTTTTACCATTGCATGCCACCCTGTACAACTGGACTGCACGCTCATGAGTAATAGAGAATCAAGAAACATGGAACCCTACACTCGGATACCAAGTAACTTTGTTACTGGAGTCTTGATGGACATTTCTGGAGCACTCTTAAGATGTGAGAACGTTGTGAACCCAAAGAACTTTAGGTATGTCTTTTGTTTAATTTAAGGAATCCGAATCTGGGTGAACGTGATTTTCCAAAGAGATCACGTGAGGCACACTTGAACCACGTGAGGGGAAAGGTATTACTAGATGGCTTCTAAACCATCTCAGTATTGTAAACCTTAAGGATGCCATACGCTCCTCTGACCATCAACCCTGACAATAAAACTTCGCCTATCCGTCCACCCTCACCTGTGGATTGCTTAGCTCTAGATTTCCTTTGTAGCAGTATATAAACGTTGGATCCAAATAAATGAAAAAATTCAACAAGATAGTGGGCTAGGTAGGTATAGTGGATGTGTCTAGGACAGATAGTGAGTCCATAGATAGAGTTATCCTGTCTATAGAGTTATCCTGTCTAAACACCACAAGTTGATGGCCGTTTCTCTTGTTGCATGTGATTATGTGAATCCATGTCCCACATACACAAGAATGGTCAAGAAATTAAGTTTCAATGAATTCCCCTAATGCAATATCTCCTGGTCAGTGATGTTGGGAGTGTCATGACACTGCTAGCGATCGTAATACAGTGTAGCAGTGGAACCTGACATTTAGAGCCTTAGTGCACGTAGATAACACATTTACATCTATTGTCAGAAACTGCAATGACCATGAGAGTAGGCCAGACGTGGTAATTTCAACCAGATTTCCTTCTGCACACAGCTCATCTCATCCATTGCCAGTCAAATAGAAGTAGATTATCAATATGCCCCGGTCTTTTTCAAGTCCGAACGCGACAAATATCACTGCTCCTGAATTTGGGTGAGCTCCTTCGCCAACCATTTGTCGACAAATTTCATGTGTGCACCATAGTTCATGGTACCTTCAAGTGCATCTCTAATGGATCCAGGATTGTTCAAATTTGTCATTACAATGTTTGGAAAAACGTACTTCACAGTTCCCTCTCGGTCGATCACGAAGGTCACCCGAGCCACCCGAGTCAAACCCCACATTCCTTTCCCAACTCCATATAATTGAAAGATGTCTTTGGGCTCGTCGCTCAAAACCGGATACTTGTGTAATCAAGCAAATTGTCCTTCACTGTAGATACCTAGGGAATCAAGCTCACCGTCAATTTCTCTTTTTCCACGAATGTCTTCTGCCTCTCTACTGGATCTGGGCTTATACCGATAACTTGCACTTTGTCCGGAGAGAAGTTCACTTTTTCTGTCACCAACCGTCAAGAATACTGATTTAGCTCACATCTCATAGCACTGAGCATTACTCACCAGCCACGGCATTTCTAAACTGACACGCCTCTTGGGTACATCCGTATGACCCTATATCGTTCAAAAGTGGGCTCATCGTGACTTTTGATATTGCACTGACCAGACTCTGGATAGAAAAATATCACCAGTGGGAGACCTGTTTTACCTGGATTGACTTCATAATCTTGTCCATCGTGATTTTTGAGCTTGAATGATGGTGCCGATGTCCCGATCAACGATTTGTAGTTCGACATGGTTTTTGTCGAAAAGGTCGATAGTTGTTGGTTATTGGTACTCTAGAAACAGAGCACAGATGTGGTCAGGAGCTAGGACAACGTGAGTACGTCATGAGTTACGTTTATCATTGTAACTGTATTTATTTATATTCACTGATGGAAGCTCCTATTGGGTCTCATATACCTGAGATGTCGCCGATTTTTCACATTTTTTAAAAAAGATCAAAAAAACTCAATATTCCAGTTTCATTTTTATTTTTTGTAGACAATGGACTTCTTATTTCACAAGAAAAATCTTTTGAAAAAACAAATGCTTTCCTTTTTTGTAGTTATAACATCATTTCGTCCTTACTTGAGCAGTTTGGCCTTGTTATTGAACATGGAAAATCCAAGATTTTTCATTTTTCTAGGTCTTGTTGAACATTCAACCCTCCTTCTCTTGATCTCAGTCCTCTTGGAGGACCTATTCTCTGCCCTAAAGATACCTGGAGATATCTAGGTTTTATCTTTGACAGAAAACTATCTTTCTGACAACACATCAATTTTTACTTGAACAAGGTAATATCTACCATTGAATGCATGAAGATGCTAGGAAACTCCACAAGAGAATTACTCCCTTATCAGAAACAACTTCTATATAGGATATATATACTCCAAATCACCCTCTACAGGTTTTCTCTGTGGTACTACAACAAAGCTCCTCTTTCATATCCCCTCAAGAAACTCAAAAAAATGTAGTGAAGAGCTGCTTTATGGATATTAGGAGCCTTTCACACTTCTCCTACTTTGGGAGTTGAAGCTATCACCAATTTAATTCTCATTCATCTATATCTCCAAAAACTTAGTAGTAGATATCAACTCAGAACTGCTATGCTACCATCAAATCACACTATCAAAACTCTTTTTGAATCTAGATACTCTAATGGTTCTCATCTTCATTGTCTCTCCTTAGAAAATATAACTTCCAAGCAGTGACTCAATATCAAGAGCTCCATTGTAGATACCAACAATCATCTCAATGGGATTTTTCCCTCTTTCTATTCTTTTAACAGTGAATTTTCTCCTGACTTTAGGTTAATTGATCTTTTCTCTAGTTGTTTTTGTTTCTACCAAGCAAACTGTAAAGATAAAGACTGCAAGACCACTCATCTTTGTAAACTAGATGACATCTTCAAAGATGCATCATTAAATACCAATTTGGTCATCATTGTTTCTGATGCTAGTATTAGAAATAGTGTTGCTACTTCTATTGCTCACATTTATTCTTACTCCAATATGGTTAAGAAAACCTTATACCATGCTGTCAATGTCACTTTAACTGAGGCTAAACTCTTTGTTATCTGATGCAGGATTAACCAAGCCATCCAAGTCTTAAATGTATTCTACATTGTTGTCATTACTAATGCCATCTATGCAGCACTATATATATTTAACTTTACTGTCTATCCCTATCAATGGTAATCTATTGCTATATTGAAGGATCTTAAATTATTTTTCAACAAACATCCATTCAATTCTGTCAAATTCTAGGATTGTTCTAGTGATGCAAAATAAACTCATTATGTATTAGTCAACAAAGATACAAAGAAGTTTAACCTCACTTTTCTATATTCCTCTAAAGTGTTATGTAACTTTGATAAGAAGGAAGAATGCAACAATATCATCAATAATAAGCATATGATATTTCAAGCATCTAATCTTAAAGGTAACCATTTTCTTGATCTTCTTGGTGACAATCTACATAATATTGAACCTTCATACATTAAAGGAGATTTGTAGATCAAATATTTTAGACACTCTAACTCCCTATGCACTAGAGCTACTCAAGCAATAATAAATCATGCTTCAATAGGGGAGTATTGCCTAAGATTCTTTCTGAAAGAGAGCTTTAGTTGTCTGTGTGGATTATATCCTATTGAAATTAGATGTCATATTCTTCATGATTGTAGAAGATTCAACAAATATTGGAATTTGTTGAGGTTTATGTTGAGTCATCTGGTAGCCTTTCTTAAACTTGATCTGAGTGCTTTCTCTTTTTAAAGAGCCATTACTTAGCAAAGCAGTTTATTTTGCTCATTTTTTAGTTTATTATTCTTTTCTTTTCTTTCTTTTTTTTTCTTTAGCTTTTATATAAGTAGTTACAAAGTAGCTACCATGGGCTATCTCTGCACCCTGTATAATAAATTGTTGATTTAAAAAAATACCTAAAATATTTAATTATGACACAGTTGAGATTTAGTCACTGTGTTTCTATGAACTTCATATTCACTATGCTTATAAATTGTATATTAATTGAATTACTCTTTAAGTGGAGAAAATAACTCTTTAATATCCATTCTTCTTTCTAATCTTCTCTTACTCTATTATAAACTGCTTGATATTTCTTTTATTTAATTATTTAATTACTCAAATACCTATAAAGAGATCATATAAGATAACAAATTATAGAATACAGAAGTTTAGACAGTGAAACACTACTATTAAATTTAGTACAAACATATTATAAGCTATCTTGATTATAACTAATAGTTATTTATTTTTCTCTTTTATCAAATATAGACTTAGATAAGTAGAGTATTATATGATCATATTATATAAATAATTACATAACTATAAAAGGTTCTAGTATGTTTCATAGTAATAGATTGAGATTACATAATATATAGACTAAGTATATTTAAGTAGTAGTCCTAAGTTTAAATCTAATAGAAACTCTGAGGCTTTCTTTATATATTTTATATTTAGGTATTCTAAGCCCTACAATCCTCATAACTAGTAGCCATTAACAGTAAAAGTAAAACTCAACTTCACAACTTTCTACAGCTTCATATCACTTATTCTCTTATTACTCTTTATTATAACTACTTATCACTCTTAGTAAAAATCTTCTTTATTAGATAATAATCTACAAATATCTTAAAGCAATAGTTAGTAAATATAAACTGAATGTTGTAACTATATTAGAGTATTATACCCAGTGTTAGATATAGTTCACTAAAGATCAAAAGTCTATGAGATTCACTTGAAGATTCTACCAAATATAGAAACTCATACAAAATATATAGAATTACAAACTATATTGTCAAGAACAAAGAAAGTGGACTTAACATTTTTTCTATTTTCTTTCCTCATTTATTTTCTTTTTGATTTATTTTCTTTTATTCTATTTTTATAACTAGGGTTAGGGTTAGAGTGACAAGATCATGCTGTCATACAGCAGGTCACAAGTTACATGATGCAGGGAAAGATGTAGAAGATTCTGGAAGGATAATGTTATACAATGTGTAATACACATGGTCATTTAGGGTAGGTTATAAATAGCTTGCACAGACCATTAGGTACTTGTATATAAGGTAGACAA
>Ga0157363_1006671_pt1 | contig 10888 bp, 7 predicted proteins | sample AttsexASBM1_FD_111477 | JGI IMG/M metagenome (GOLD analysis project Ga0157363, IMG submission 111477) | Fungus gardens microbial communities from leaf cutter ant in Ribeirão Preto, State of São Paulo, Brazil - Atta sexdens ASBM1 | ecosystem: Host-associated > Fungi > Mycelium > Unclassified ...
AAAAAATTAAAAAAAGAAAAGAAAAGTAAAATAAAAATGAAAAGAGAAAATAAAATACAGTCTACCGTCAACGATCTTGACAATGGACACCACATGTTGGCCTCATGCTTTACACATGGTCATTTAGGATAGGGTGCACAGTAGCTAGCACAGACCATCTGTATAGGTACATAAGGTAGACTATTTTGTAAAGAGCTCTTTATTGAGTTCTCTTGTGTTTCTCTAATACAAGAGTTATTCTTTGACCTAATTCTAAAGGTTTAAGTTCATAGCAATCTGTCTTTTATAAAGTACTTAGAGTTAAATGTGTTCATTGCTAAGACCCTCTATACTAGATGAATAAAACCTTCAAAGTTATTAAGTGCAATTCTTACTTTAAGTGGATATCCTGACACATTCCAATTTAGTCATATCTATTCCAACCAATGAATAATACCTCTTTTTTCATCTACACTTATAAATATCTTTCAGTGTAGATCAATCATGTTAATCACTTCTCAGACTTTCTCATTAGATTTCCTAACAACTCTATAGATCTCTATTCTTTTATCCAAAGACCACCAAGAACTAGGGTAACTTACTTACAGTCTCCATTTCTAGATAACTATCTTAGATAAAGTACTTAGTATATAAGCTAGTAGTTATACTATAAACTCTCATCCTGAAAATTAACTAAAACTAAGACTCACTTTCAGCATTAACAATGATATACCTTACCATCTTCTAGTAGACTTATTCTTCTCAACTCCCTAAGTATAACTTCTGAAATATATAACCAGTATATTCTAAAGATCTACTATGGGCCTCAGATACTGAGATATGAACTATATCTAATATATTCATAGTTAGTCATAAAAAAATAGGTCAAATTAAGTTTGGAAACTTACCTGGAGATAAATGTAGTTATCTGTGAGAATAGATAGAGATACCTGGGTTATAAATTAAGCTAGAATACTTATTTGTGGACTTGCTACTAAACTACAGATAACAATCTGGGCTATTATAACTTAGACACAAGAGTTAGGAACAAAGTATACTTATATATTGAAAAAAAACATAAGAGAACCTGATAAAGTTCCTAGTATAAACTAGTCTATCTTATATACTACAAACTATAGTTTGCATGTATATTACTTTTATTCTACCCTAAAATACATATACTATCCATATGTCAAAGATGAAAGCAGTGAACTTAATTTATTTCCCTTTTTCTTTCATTTTCATTTTCCTTTTTTATTTATTCTTTATTTTTCTATTTTTAGAACTTAGGGTTAGGGTTAGAGTGACAATATCACATTGTCACACATCAGTCATATCAGATAACATAGTCACAAGTCACAAGATGCATAGAAGAACATAGAAGGTTTTAAAAGAATGATGTCATATAACATGTGCAACACATGTTGACCTTAAGGTAAACACATGGTTGTTTAGGGTAGGCTAGAAGTAGTTAGCATGGACCATGAGGTTTTAGTATATAAGGTAGACTATTCTGTACAGAGTTCTCTATTAAGTCTCTTATATTAATCCAATACAAGGTTCTATTTATTAACCAACTCTAAGGTCTTTGAGTCGTAACATCATAAGACCAACATACTATAGCTGTTATGAGACAAGAGTGCGGACAGACTTTGGCTAGGATTAGGGTTAGCCAGACATAGATAAGATAGTATTTTATTAGTCTACAATGGATGGAGAGCACGTGACCTGGAAGTCATGTGATAGAGTCTAGAACGGTCTGGAAGGACTAACAGTCTAGAAGGATTGAGAGGAGTCTAGATTAGAGTTAGGGTTAGGAGATGACATCAAGGGACTATGGGTTCCTCATGGTGTATACATGGTGTGCACATGTATAGCAGAGATTAAAGGTATGACGTCAGGGCACATGTAGGAAGCATAGTGGCCTTAAAGTAGACGCATGGAGGATGAGTAATGAACATGAGGTAACAGCATGGACTTAAGGGCCGGATAGATATTGTTGTAGCACGGACCAGGAGCCATGTATATAAATAGTAGATGAATGCAGCGAGGGCTCCTTGTCGAGTTCTCTTGTAATTCTCACTATGAGATAGTCCATTAGTGAGCTTTGCTGAAGTAAGCAAACTACAAGTGCCATTACGGCAAGTGGTTGCTACAACAATAGCCATATTGCATGATATTATCTGTTCTAGAAACTTTTACAACCTTCTTTCAATCATATAACACTATGACTATGATATTTGTCATACTATGTAACTGTTACATCATGCTATTTATCTAAGTTTGAAATAGTAAACTAACTAAAAACAAAAAAATAATAAATAAAATAGAAAATTCAAAAATGTCTAAATTTAACTTTTATAATTCTGATATAGTCCTTATTATAGCAACTGATTGTAATTAGTGACTGGAATAGTAAAGACATATACAATAGGATAGTTTAACTCTGTTACTCTCATATTAAAGTTTACAAGAAAAACTTAACAAGAAGTTTTTAATAAATTAGATATAATGGTCTGTATCTTATGATATATAAAATTCATATGATGTTTATAAGTATACTATGAGAATAACATATTATAGTTATATACTCTAACATTATAACTTTAGTATCTTTTATAATCTTCTATTATATGTAATCTTTTTATCACTCAATAAGACTAAATCCAAAAAAACCAGAAGTCTAATACTTTTTTTATTTTTTAAGATTTTTCTTTGTCATTATTATTCTTTATTACTTTTTATCACTTCTTTTGTTCTTCTCTACAAGTGATTAATGGCTATTACTACTAGAATCTTCTTGTTATTTCTTTATTACTTTTTTTCTTGTTAATATATATTCATGTTAGATGTAGTTTATATTTTGTTATCTGAGATCTAATGAGGTCTCTCAGAAGTCCAAATAGTTAGTTTATACATTATCTGATAATATAAAAGACAAGATCAGAATGATCTTTGGCTTCAGCTTATATACTATATCTCTACAAGTTGTACTGGTTGTATATTTTAAAAGAGAACTTGATGAACTTAGGGAGACCACTATAAAATAACAAGGTGTATCATTGCTAATACTGAAAATTAGTCTTAGTTTTGGTCAATTTTCAGAATAAGGCTATTATAGTATAAACTACTAGTTTATATACTAAGTATACTATCTAGGGCAGTTATCTGGAATAAAGACTACTAAGTGAATTACTTTGGTTGCTAGTAATCCTTGAATATTAGAGAATAGAGGTCTATGAAGCTAGTGAGAGTCCAGTAAGGACATCTGAGATAGAATGAAGATAATTGATCTGCACTGGAAAAGGCTGGAGAGTATAAATAAGGAAAAAAACATTATCTATAGGTTAGAATGGATGTGGTTAGAACAGGATGTGACAATTCAGACTAACTATTGTGGTAATGTTTATTATCTCATTTACTTGCTCCCTTTTGCCATTACTCACAGATTATATTTACACTACTATTATTTTTTCTCTAAGATTTTAACTTCAAAAAATTTCTCAACTACTTTTCTTTCTAACTATCTATTTCTTCTTTTAATTTTTATCTTTTTCTAACAATATGTATCTCTTTCCTAAGCTTCACTTTTCTTTTTTATATTTCTATCTTAATCTCTTGGCTAATCAATCATAGCCATCAGTTGTTTTATTCACTTTTTTCTACATTGCTATATTGATCTTGGTAGTTTCATCTACTAGTATCTATTTGTTATATTTTTATATCTCTGTATATTCTTGCCAGTTTTTTGCTAACAGATAACAAAATTTCATCACAACTCTTTTCTTTTTCTATACTCTAATTCTCTCCTGGGGCTTTTCACTAAATAATCATACCAATAGACTCTTTGTTAGAGCAACTGAACAAAGTTTATAGGGTTATGTAGAGTCTATAATCTCTAGTAAATTCTAAGTTATATTGTTCATAGTTACTAAGTACATAACTTATCTCTAGGAAATTCTAAGAGAACAAGATGAAGTTATCTAGAGATAATAGCTACTCTAAATACTTAGAAGTTTATTCCAATCAGATAAGATATTAGATAGAATATTTACTAATCTAACTACAAAATAATAGAGCCAGATAGTTAGAAACCCTGATAAAGAGACTTTAAACATTATAGAATAGTTGGAGCTCATTGTATAATAGTAGAAAAAAGTGAGTTATTACAATCATAAGAATAATGCTGAGTGATAGTTTATTAGAATTTATAACAGAATTGAGACTTAAGACTTGAAGAGAAAAAGGTCTATGAGGTTGATAACAGACATTAATAGTATTTATAACTCAAATTTTAGTAAATTGGTAGGTTTATTTATACTCTCACTATATTTTCCTAAATCTTTCTAATAGTATATATAAGTCCCAAAACTATGGCCTCTCATTCAAATTAATAAACTATTATTTCTATCTCTTTAAGTCTCAAACTGTAGACTTCTATCTGTCAGGCAACTAGATGAAGGTTATAATGATTCACTGGAGATTACAACTCTAGAAAAACCTAAGTCTATTAACAAGTAATATCTAATACATAACTTACCTCTAAAAAAATATGAGAGAACAGAATAAGATTTTCTGAAAGCAACAACTACTCTAAGTACTCTACTAGTCTAGCAATCAAGTAGAATAATGCTGATATAAGGTTAGAATAATTACACCAGATAGTCAGAGATACTGATGGAAACATTGAGAATAATATCTGAAATTGGAAAGAACTCATCTGATGGTAACCAAGGATATAGGAGAGCAAAGGCATGAATATGAGTAAAGACTGGAATTTATAAGCAAAGATTGTGTAATAAACTCCATATTTTTATTATTGGAGATTGGAGTTGATAGTCCCCTTACACTATCCAAATTGACAGTAAACTCTCTTTTTTACTTTTTTTCCTAGTTTATAATCTGTTATAATCCTAAGCTGAGCTTAAATTGTAACTTAAGCAAAACTTGAGTAAAAGTGAAGAGAATGATCAATTGGTAAAGCATAAGAATATAAAACTGTATCTACAATCATATATATCTAGTAACTATAAGAAGTAAGTAAGACATCCTTAAAAAATAATATGAAGTCAGTAAGAAAAATATAAGAAGACTTCTACTTGTTGTAACAATTATATAATAATGAATTACAAGTAAACTAAACAATAAGTTCTGTTAGATTAAATTACTACTTATACAAATTACACTTGGTCTATATGCTATAAACTAAGTCTTACTTTGATATATATGATGTAACTACTATTTTTAGAATATTTGACTAAGTTTCATATCATATGATATATCAGATAATCTAATGCATTTTATCATTTGTTGTTACAAACTTCAGTCCTTAGAGTGGGACAAGCGAATAAATCTTGTATTGGATTAATATAAGAGAACTTAATAGAGAACTCCATACAAGATTGTCTACCTTATATACTAAACTACCATAGTCCATGCTACTACTTCTTTAGCCTATCTTAGACAACCATATGTTACACATGTTGTATGATATCATTCTGCTAGAACCTTCTATATCTTTCTCTATAATCTTGTGACTTGTGACTATTACTGTGACTGTGTTATCTGATGTAATAGATGTGTGACAGTGTGACAATGACATCACTCTAACCCTAACCCTAAATCTAAGTAAAGAAAATAAAAGGAATGAGGAAAAAGAAAAGAAAGTCAAAACAAAAAGAAAATAAAATAAAGAAACTAGTGTTCAAGTTTTGCATGTCTGACATTTGTGTCATGTGACCTTGGCCATATGATTCTTCCTATAAGTGCTTAGTAATAAAATAAAACTAATTTATAATACTACTATTATATAAGATACTAACTAATATAATATAAGAATAATACAAGATATAGCAAATAAGAAGTGTAAGATAAAATAAATCTTAATATATATTCAGAGTATATAAGATATTTATAAGAGATTTCAATTTCTTATTAACACTAAACCCCAAATCTCATGAACTTTTCTACAAACTTTCTTATCTTGCTCTATTACCAGAAACCACTATTGGATCTATAGACACTCTTAGCTTCTACTGTCAAACTCTATACTTCTATATTGTCTCTTCAGATGACCTTTAAGATTATTACTAGTTACTTTCTATCAATATCAAGTATACTCTATCTTTTTGAGTAATATTCTAGACAACTCTATCTATGTTTTTGACCATTTGCATATTATTATTCTGATGGTTAGCTCAGTATCTGTTTTGCTAGATTGTAATAAATAGTAGAGTATTCAGAATAGTAACTACTTTTGTTTTGTTTTCTTAGATTTTTCTAAAGGTAGATTATACCTTAATTAATATATACCATATTATATACTTAGGTTTTCATGAAGATGCAAAATTTGCTAAAACATCATGAACTTTGTTCAGTTATTTTAATAATGTTTATTAATTATAACATGATCAATCAAGTTATTTAGTACTGTAGCCAACAATTTTCTCTTTAGATCTTGTTCTCTTTCTAATTTTCTTTTTGATTTTCTAACTACTAAATAATATAGCTAGTACTTTCCCTATTTCTGTTTCGATTTCTTTATCTTCCTATATCTTCCAATTCTATTTACTGGCAAATCTCTTATCTTTATCTACAAAAATAAAACTAATTAAATAGGTTTTCTAATTTTTGAATTTTATTTTGGCCTACTTTATCTTCTCTTAGAAAAATCCTGTAATTGAACCTATTCTTTAATATTACTACTAAAGTCTATAAAGTTCTCTTCAATCCTAAAATATTAAATATTACTACTAATTCTACTGTTCCCTGCCACTGATCTTTACCAAGTCTAGTTCTATCTATTATTGCTACTCTTCTTTATCTGTTGCTATATTATAGTATGTATGGACCCTTATATTTTATTTTAATTTTATTTTAATTTTTCTTGTCTTTTTCTTTTATTTCTTGAATGATAAAGAGACATATGACTGCAGTCACATAATATGTCATAAGCCTAGAATATTGTGAAATAATGTCAAGATATATGTTTATGACATATTTATCACATAGCTAATATATAAATATTAGGATAAGGTTATTTATTGTTAGCACAGACTATATACTAGTATAATAGAGTTGCAATGCATCAGAGACTCCTTGTTAAGTTCTCTTATGATTTCCACAAGACTCTTGCTTTATAAGACTATTTAGTGTACTATTGATCACTTTGATTAGTGGTTGTCACAATAGTAAAACTTGACTCTCTTTGTAAACACTGCATCTTGCAGTCTCCTTTACTTTACTCTCTTACCATTCTCAGTGTATGACTAGCATGGTTAATTATCAACTTCATATAGCTGGATCCTAAGTTTAAGAAGTAGATAGCAGTTACCAGAAGGCTGTTGTAAATGGTATTGACTAGGTCCAGGCTGATATCTAGATATACTCATTGTTTAAGTGGGTAGTACTGTGTAGTGTACTTGTTATTTTTTGTGTAAAAGCCTTGTACTGAAGATTTATTGTGATCTTTCTATACAGAACAACAGCATTATCTAGTAAGGAAAAATTTAGAGTAGTGATTCCCTTCTTAGAGATAATAACTAGTGTTTTTTTAGAACAGTAGTTAGTAGGGTAGTAGACAGATAGTCAGTAAACAGTATGAGGTTAGGTAAGAAGAATACTAGCTAGCACTTATAACTTGTTTGGAAATACTGTTTTAAATTGTCAAATACTATAGCAACAGAAATACTTGATAGGATAAATACAGAGGAATGGATAAGAAAAGTAGGAGAAGAAGGAGTAATGAAGTCATTGAAGTAAGTAGTAGAAATGCAAGAGGAAATAATATCAAATTTACAAAAACAATTAATCATATGAGAGGAAACAAAAAAAAATGAAAAGGAAAGAACAAGAAAAAGAGTAGTTGAGAAGAGAATACAAAAAAAAGATAGAATAAAGAATAAAGAAAGCAGAAAGAGTATAAGAAGGATATGAAATTAAAGATAAAAACAAGCAATAAAGAGAGAAAAAAGAAGAAAATTGATGATGAGTGGAGGAAAATTGACGAAATAACAATAGTAAAGAAAAGAGAGATAACAGGAGGTATGGGAGAGAAAGGAATAGAGAGATAGTGATGCAAAAAAGAAAATGTTTTGTTTGTGAAGGTTTTAGGTATATCACTTATTATTGTAGGAGTAGGAGAGATATTAAAGAAAATAGGAGAATAGAGATTAGGGAACCAGAACATCAGCTCTTAAGTAATAGATTTGAAGCTTTGACAAATAGAGTGATAAAGATAGATATTTCTAATAAAGGAGGAGAGAAGAAAGAGAAAGTATTAAGAGAAGTAATAGTGAAGATAGGGCTGAAGCAGGAAGATGAAGATGAAGAAATGACAGTAGGGCAACAGAGTTGGTGATGAGTTTAGAGTTTGCAAAAAAGAATAAGTTTAAGAAAAAGAAGCTGGAGAGGCCAATTTATATGAAAAACATAGATGGTATCTTTAACCATAAAGAATGAATTGAGTATATGGTTGAAATAGAATTGTTTTATAAGGGATACAAGAAAAAAACAAAGATAGATATGATAGAAGGACAGAAGTGGGGTATGATATCTCCAATATCATGGTTAGCACATCATAACTCTGAAATTTACTGGAAAATTGGAGAGGTAAAAATGACAAGATGTCTAGATGAGTGTGGAAAGTAGTGGAAGATAAAGCAGACAAAACCAGAATAGTAAAAACAGAAAAAAAAGAAATAGAGAAAAGAGAAGATACAAAGGGAAAAAATAAAGAGTTTAGAAAACTGACAGTTGAAGAAGAGATAAAGATAGTGAGGATAGTAGAAGAGAAGCAAAAAGAAGAGGAAGATTTGATAAAGATTAGAATGATAGAGGAAATGGTTCCTAGAAGGTTTCATAAGTATTTGAAGGTGTTTGAGAAGAAGGATTCAAAAAGAATGCTAATAAAAAAGATATAGGATTATGCTATAGATGTCAAAGAAGGATTTGTGCTAAAAAGAAGAAGATATATCCATTGTCAAGAATAGAGAGAGAGAAGGTTCAGAAGTTTTTGAGGGATCAATTGAAGAAGGAGTACATTTGACAATCAAAATCACTACAGACATCACTAGTATTCTTCATGCTGAAGAAAGATGAAAAAAAGAAGATAGTATAGGACTATAGATATTTGAACAGTTGAACAATCAGGAACAATTATCCATTGCTGCTAATTTCAGATTTAATAGATAATATAGAAAAGAAGGTGTTTACAAAGATAAACCTTAAGGTGGGATATGATAATGTGAGAATCAAGGAAGGAGATGAGTGAAAGACAGCATTCTCAATACTAGAGTGTGTCTATGAGCCAATGGTAATGTTCTTTGGACTGACAAACTCACCAGCAACTTTTCAGACAATGATGAATGATCTGTTAAGGAATATGATAGAGATAGGAGATGTAGCAGCATTTATTGATGATGTGATGGTAAGGACAGAGACAGAAGAGGAATATGATAATATTATGGAAGAAGTATTGAGAAGAATAGTAGAAAATGATTTATTTGTAAAACCAGAAAAATGTGTGTGGAATGTTAGAGAGATAGAATTCTTGAAAAGACCAGATGAGGAAAAGGAAGAAGTTCAAGGAGTAGTATATTGACTAGTATTGAGGAGTGTGAAGGATATACAGAAGTTTTTGGGATTAGCAAACTAATATAGACAATTTATCAAGGACTTTGCAAAAATAACAAAACCCCTTTATGAAATGACAAAGAAAGATGTGAAATGGAATTAGGGAGAGAGATAGCAAAAGGTATTTGAGAAGTTGAAGAAGAGATTTATAATAGAACTAGTCTTGGTTACACTGGACTTGAATAAAAAGATGAGAGTTGAAGTGGATACATTAAACCTTGCTATAGAAGGAGTGTTATCAATAAAGGGTGAGAACAAGAAGTAGAGGCTAGTAGCCTATATTTTGAAGTTGTTGAATGAAGCCAAAAGAAATTATGAAATTTATAATAAAGAGATGTTAGCAATTATTAGGTATTTAAAAGCATGAAGGCATTTCTTAGAAGAAGCCAAGAGTCAGTTCAAGATTTGATTTTGCCTTAAAGCATATAGCTGGTAAAAGTATAAGTAGAATAGACAGTTTGAGTAGAAAAGCAGATTGAACAGAAGGCATAGAGAGAGATAATGAAAATCAGGTAATATTAAAAAAGAAGTAGTTCAATAGAGAAGGAACAATTACTAATTGAGGGAGCTAAAGAAGAAATCATAGAAAAAATGGAGGCAAAATATGATGGAGTAGTGAAAGTGGTAGAAGAAATGAAGAATGTAAGAGCTAAGATATTGAAAAATAATAAGTAGTAGATTGAAGATAAGTTAGTGTTGAAAGAAGAGAAGGTATATGTTCTGAAAGATAAGAGTTTGAGATTAGAGATTATTTGGCTATATTATGATATGCTAATAGCAAGACATGGAGAACAGTAGAAGACAGTAGAGTTGGTTATTTGAAATTATTAGTGGCTAGGAGTTACAAGGAAGATAAAGCAATATATAGAGAGATATGATTAGTGTTAGAGAATGAAGAATAAGACAGAGATGCTAGCAAGAAAATTGAGACCAAATACAGTGCCAGAGAAATTGTAGCAACATATATTAGTGGACTTTATTACAAAGTTATAATGAGAAATATTGATTATAGGTATGTCAATGATGTTGTAGACATAATGAATATATGCAAGTAATCTCTAGGATTCAGCACAAGATGCTATATTTAGAAACTAGATACTCATGGTAGATATAACACTCACCTAGGATTCAGCATAAGACACTGAAGTCAAAGGTGTTATAAGACGAGAGTGTGGACAGACTTTATGTAGGGTTAGGGTTAGGACAGTAGTTATTTATTAGTCTACAACGGAAGAGGGTTAGGAGATAGGCACGTGACCTGGAAGTCATGTGATAG
>Ga0157363_1006672_pt1 | contig 10888 bp, 7 predicted proteins | sample AttsexASBM1_FD_111477 | JGI IMG/M metagenome (GOLD analysis project Ga0157363, IMG submission 111477) | Fungus gardens microbial communities from leaf cutter ant in Ribeirão Preto, State of São Paulo, Brazil - Atta sexdens ASBM1 | ecosystem: Host-associated > Fungi > Mycelium > Unclassified ...
AGAGAGAGAGAGAGAGAGAGAGAGAGAGACCTATACATTTTATTTTATTAACACTTTTAGATTTAACAGAATAAACTTCAATTAGTGGACGTTCCAAAAATTCCACTAAAGAAAAATCTCCACATTCGACATTAAATATCGTTTTATTATTATTACTGTATTGATTTTTCAGAATGTAGCGCGTATTCATCGTATGTGCCAATAAAACGAACGGACAATAATTATACGATCAGCGATCGTTTGCCAATGTCTGGAATTACTGCATCGGCGGAACACGTCGTCGGATCGTGCCGTAATTATCATGCAACAACGGCTTGGGCAAATAGCGGCATTAAACACGAAACTAAATCGAGCAAGACGAGAATTTATTTGGTGATCCGATATATATTTCGGCATTACGTACAGGCCGATGTGCGAGGTGACAAATGATGCGTTCTGATTTACGACGCGGGACCGGATAAAAGGACACGACAGAATTTCAGGCGTGACGCGCGGCCGCGATTTATGCCGCTAATTAATGGCGAAGGACAAGTTAGCACGGCCGTCATCGTAGCGACATCGGCGACAACCTCATAATCGTTATCGTGCATGTTGTGCGTGATGTGACGTGTCGCGTGCGCGACGAGCGCCGGAAAAAGAAGGGGAGCGTACATTAATTTTGACGTACGCACAGGACGTGAACGGCGTCGAGAATTCGCCGCCTGTCAATAGTTGTTTTGCGGGCGGCAGCGACGGGGACGCGCCCGCCGCCGCCGCGTCGCGTCGTCGTGCTCCACGACATCGGACAGGACCGCAACCCGTTTATTTAATCGGTGCATTATGCAAATTGACATAACGGTTCCACTTCGGATGCAGTAATCGACCGCCATCTCTCGACAGATTCACAATGGGCTAACATGTACGCTGAATAATTGGCAGTAGCGTATCGTGGACTGAAAATCAAAGCCGTTGCATGTGCACCCTTTCCTCCTCCTCCCCTCCCTCTTCCCCTCTGTCCACCCCATATCCACAAATTCTCGTGTATATCAGGAACCAACGATGGACCCCTGGCGTGTAACGCGCGCACACAAATGCGTAATGGTATGTATGCCGCAGATTTGGCTGTTCCGTTCGAAATTGAATGGTGTCGGGGAGGAGTAGATCAGAGGATATACACGAGTTGGGAAAAACATATCATGCGAGTAATGAAATTATTTCGTGTTGCCATTTTTTTAATAAATAAAGCGGTTGTGCGAAACACGCGCCGTTAAAAAAAGGGAGAATTCCGTAATAAAGAATATCCCACAACTCATATTGCGTCGATGCGTGAATTCGCAAATTTACGGCTTCGATTGTTCTACACAATTCTTGTCAGTTATAGAGATATATGAAAGTCATCGTTATTTTATCTCGTGTTGTGTTAGCTTTTGGCTTATATTTTAAACTTCTTAAAATCCTCTTATCTATTATTCCGAAATAGATTTTTATCCTCACTCATTTGTATTTTTAACTCTAATCGGGATTCGTGCCGACATTGGACATCACTAAATTAATGTATCTTTATTTAAAATTAACATAATTTAACAATTTTATTTTCATTTTGAAGGTCAAAATTCGAGAAAAATAAAATAACATAATTTAAAATTATTGTGAAAAATATTTATTACAAATAATTTTTTACAATGTAGTTGAGGAAAATAATGTCCGACTTTGCTGAATTAGCAAATATCAATTAGGGTTAAATATTCTTATCTCGTCTTTATAACAATTCAAATTTAATCGTGTAGCTAAACTCTTAGGTTCTGTCATATTAAAATTTTATATCATCTACCGTTTAAACTGGTCAAGGGTTTCAAAATTATTCATTAGGCAAATAAAACAAAAACGACGATAAAGTCAAAGATTGCATATGAGATTTTAATGACAAGTTAACAATACTCGTCGATACGGCGTGTAACGCAGCGTCCTTGTCATGGTTTAAACATCGATTACTAAAGTAGGACAATTGTAAAGTTAATAGGGATATGGGACGTTCGCAGTAGCATTACTTTATCTTCAATTGCCATGGTAGGTGCAACATTAAATTTTTATTCAATCGTTAAACCGGATAGATTACGATCAAAGACATCAAATGCTATCCGTATATCGCGTATACCGTATCATAGCAGCCGACTGTATATACTACATTGCTGACAGTAAAGCAAATTATGAAAGTGCGCGAACTTTCAGTTGTACACATAACGCCATGTGTACATACGCGTCCATAACGTTGCTAAAATAGTAGCGAAAGTTTGAATTAAAAGTTCAGTTTTAATCTTTGTTTGATAATAAAGATTAAAAGATATATTTAGACCGAGAAAATATTTAAAATTTTTTATTGAAAGAGAGCTCGAGGGTACAATTCGCAATTAAGCATCACAATATTTTATTTATAGTTTTACTTTTTCTTTGCAAATTGCATCGTCTATCCGCTATTTTATTATATGTGGATTAATCAATAAAGTTATTATTATCCTTAACAATTTATATAAGTTAATTGAGACGAAATAAATTTTTTACAATTTACAATGTACTGCTTTATTTTATATTGCAATTATAAACGAAAAATAGTATCATTTATTTTAAATTTGTGAAAACTATGGACGTATTGATACGTGAGAGCGTTCATTCCATGCAGATGCACATTAAGATATTGGTTTTATCAAAGCTTTCTCATCACTGCGCGATGACTTAATCGGCATTAATGAACTTTGATTGCGCACAAAAAAAGTTAAAAGACACGGCGATATTATATATATAAAATGAGTTTTTTAAGGTAATTGTTCCAAAGAAGCATTCATTTCCATTTGCTGTGTATTTTAAAATTGATTCTCTTTGAAGTCATCAGTGGATATACGGCCACCGCATCGCTTCGAAGTGGTGCATCGAACGCTTAAACGACTACAGATCTCCTCGCGGTAAACCGCGTGCTCGTAATGGAGCGTAATGCGTACAGTAACGGTCCATTACGGGCGAAGATATTGAAATTCCGCGGGAGTGCAACTTCGTTCGATGGAAACTTAAAATTCTTTCGCCAGCGGTCGCGCTGCCGCCGCGGCCATGGTCGCGGCCAACCCCCTCCCCCCCCCCCAGGCTTGAGTTTCATATCGGGCTATAAGAAGATGTGAAGAAAAGTTTATAAAGCACAGGTAAACCTAGTATTCTGTGAACGTTGCGCGGGCTCGAAATAAAAGAAAACTGCAATTACAGCTCGTGGCAGTGACGTTGGGGGCGGTGGCAGTATATAGAATTTCAAGTAAAAGATTATTCAAGACAACTTCTGATTGATTCGCTATATTTTCTTGCTTGAGGTAGAATAAAATAGACGAATAAGATAGAATGAAATACGTGGATGTTTTATGCATTGTTCTGTTTTATGCATAATTTATCTCTTTTACATTTAATTAAATTTATATGTAGATCATATGTGACTTTATAAACTTAAAACTGGTTTCACTTAATTTTTATGTATCTAATTTTAATATATCTCAACAAATGTAATCAATAAGTTTTAACATTCTTCGTTATTAGTTCATCTTTTGCCATTTATCTCAATAGATTGTATATTGTATAATCTATCTCATCTCGCTCTCTAAATATGAATCAGTGAATAATTAATCCCAAGTATGCCAATAATAATCAATGAAATGTGGAATCCTTAACTTAGTTAATCTTATTTTAGTGTATAAATTCAATGATATTGGAAATGACATACAAATATTGATATTTTGATATAATGCACTCTTCTCTTTTTCTATTGAATTTCATTTATTATTTAATTATTCAATGTCAAGTATGTCGATTACCGAATAATCAGTGATTACTCACTGATTCAGATTTAAAGTATTTTAAATTCAGAAAAATGATGGATCAAACAGAAGTTGTCTACCCAAGTTGAAGACCCGATTGTAGCAATGTTACTTTGACTTTGAGCGAGGCTTAAAACTCTCTTTTTCTTTTTTTAAAATCAAGAGGGAGAGATGGAGCTAATTAAGAGGTAGCAATCCAATTTCTTACTTTCTTTAAAAGATCTTTACGACGATATGGAAACCACATTATGAGAAAATTGAGAAAGCGCAGCTGTCGTAGTCCCCTGTTGAAATGTCATTCATGTCATCATGAATTAAAGGAAAAATAAAGAGAGACAAGGAGAGACGAGAGAAAGAAAAAGGAAAACGAGAGAAAAAATGGGCTTTAATGTCCGTCGCGAAATACATGGTAACGATTGGTGACTCAAGATAACCGGAAACTCGGCGCGGATAATGTATCCGGATGCACGACGACGCCTTATCCAGGTTTACCTCGGGGTGCACGACCCCGATGGCGCACACGTTTACCCTATTCGGAAGCCGCGATGCAACTGTAGTCGGAACGTGACGTTGTTGGGTCGGGGAAGGCGTATTTTTGGTCGCCGTATTGTCGCTCCCTTCGGTTTTTCTCCTCTCTTCGCTTAGAGCACGATTTTATTGCCGGTGATTTTACCGTGCAATTTTGCATAGGGACGGATATATATGGCGTTACAGAAGTTCATTTTATCCCGATTATACGTAATAGGGAACGAGCTGAAAAGAATGCCAGTTTTATTTCGATATTGATGCGTCGTTACGAAGTCATTCATCATGCATACAAAAGGCGCTTCGTGATGTGCCCGACACTTCTCTTGTACATTTTTTGTGCAATTTAGATTCACAATCAATTTTCTCTAAAAAAAGAATACTAAAATGTATTATAGGATAATTTTTTAATTATGAACAATTGGAAACATAAATGATTGGATAGTGAGCTATATTTTGTAATACGATGATAATAGCTCTCTGAGATTTATTCAGTAATTCATTGACTATTAATGAATCGACGACTGAAAAAAAGATTACAGCAAATTATATATATATATTCTCTTTAAATAAAATATTATTAGATTAAAATATTACTGAAGTGAAAGCTAAAATGATATTGCTGATTTGCAATTCTGAAGAGATAGTATTATCTTTACAGTACTAATTATTTAAGTTTGAAATTAATTTTTTATCATCTTTCCAATACATAAAATTATGGTGCAATTTTATTTTCCTCGAGGTAATTGTGAGATAATTTATTGAAGTGAGGAAAAAAAATGCTAGAATTTGGAGCAAGGTCTATGAAAATATGCAATCTAAATTCGTGAAAAATAACACGCTTACATGAAATTATCCTAATATCGATATTAAGCAGAAGTTGCAGGTTTGCAATTTTTAATAAAAGTTTTAGGCTATTGGAAGCTCTTTCGCGTTCAACGAGTTTCGATGTTGAAATTCCGCGTTGTAGCCTCTCGTTTCCGCGCCATTGCGTTTATGTCTTCTTGCGCACCAATGTCGTAACAGTTCCTATTTGTAATACAGGATCATATCAGATCCTCCTCGATATTACGATTTTCTCACATCCGGCTAGCATAAAGGCCAAATGTCATTTTCCTCGCATATTACTGTTTGCATTTTGTATAGCAACGTTTAACAAAAGGCGCATAATATTAATCCTTTTATCGTATCTTTTTTATCTTCTACAACGTTTAATCAGCATATGATGTGCCATCGATTTGATATGAAGTCACATTTTGTGTTTTATAAATAATATTCTTTTAGAAAATCTCTCCGCTTTTTGAATTTTAGTCATACTTTGCGTCTAATAAGTAATTTCTAGTCTCTCTCTAAAAATAATATTCTTCTCACATTCTTTTCACTTTTTACATTTTATATATTATGTGTAAGTATATTTTGTATTCATGATATTAAATCTTTTTCAGGAAATATTTAATTAAGCTAATTATGTTACATTTTTTATATTATATTCTGAAATAATTAAAAATAATTGATTCATATATGCTGTGGCTAATTATTAATATTACAAAGCATCGTAGTAATAATATAGTACATTTTCGTGAAGAAATTAATACCATTTCACGGGAAAAATTTTAATGTTAGTAATCGGAAAATATGCAATTCTCGCGCAATTACTAGCGGACATGTGTAGAAATAATCGACGATTATACCATCGCGCTGCTGACGGTCGTCTTTGTCGCGATATTTAATTCCGCAATCGCAGGGCTATAAAAGCCGCGTTACAGCGCCTATCGCCGTCAGCGTTATTAATTTTCAAACTGCACGAGGATTACGCCCGGAAGGCGGTCCGTGGGTGTTCGCTCATGGGGTGGTTGAAGGGGGATACTTCGTAAATCACTCGACGGGATTTATTATCGAGGATGTTCGCGTAAATGGCGGCACCATGGTGCGGCTTCGACCGCAACGCCGGAAAAGAAAGGAAAAGCCAACGGCGGGCGCGACGATGGAAAACGAGCGAGAGAGCGGAGGCTCCGTGGCTGAGGATGACTCGGCCGTAAGAGAAGGATATCCGGCCTTGAAAAGCGAGAGGTAAAAACTGAGAGAGAGGGAAAAGTGAACAGAAAAAAAGAAAAAAAAAAGAAAAAACGGTGGAAGAAGAATAAAAATGGGAAGTGAGAAGAGCACGAGAAACATCGCGGGAACTATTTCCACAATGGGTGTACAACGTTCGGTCGAGCACGCTGGCGCGAAATAAGTCGGCGCGGCTAGGCGATATGTGTAGCACGAGAAAAACAGGAAACCGCGGTATTTCAAAGTCCTGGCTAACGAACGACCCCACAGCCGGCTGGCTGGCTGGTTAGCTGGCTACCTGGCTGGCCGGTCAAACTTTCTGTTAGTACGCGGATGGAGAACCTTCCGGCGAAAATTTTCCGTGAGCTCCATCGAGTTGTGACTAATGCGCTATTCCGCCATGGCTCTTTCCTGATAGGACTAGTCATTAAAAAAAATAAATAAATAAATAAATGTTAAGGATTCAACTTTTACAAATAAGATGCTCTTTTCCTTTCTACACGGAAAAAATAATTTTGCTAAAATATAAAAATTTGGATGCGAAATCAGAAAATATTTAAGTTGGATTATTAAATTATTTTGCTGGCTTGTTTTTAGTCCATCAACATAATTTTTACGTACTTTCGCTCGAAGAACAATATATATATGGAATTGTAATATAGTGAAATTATTTTATTACTACATAAGATACTAATACATAAATATATATATATAATATATATAGACTATAAGAATATATATATAATATGCTCTATATATATATATATATAGCATATTAGTTTCTTATAATCTTTAAGTGAATTTACTTAAAAGTAAAAGAAGAAGAAGATTTTTCATTATACTACAATAATTTTGCAATGCAAAATGTAAGAGATTAATAAAAATAACAGAGAGACATAAAATATTATATGTTTTAAAACATCAAAATGTTTTCATGAATTGCTTATTTATTATAATATGAAAATACAAATAAATATCTTTTTGTAGTTACTGAATAAAAAGAATTAAATTACACTGTAAAGTTCTATTTTAAATAAATATTTATGACATTCATCGAGAAACTATGTGACGTTACATTAGTATATTTTTTTGAGAATATCTTAACAGTTAGGATAAACAGAAGAGTTTTACTAAAAGTATCATTTCTGTGCACACAGAGTTGCATCTCGTTTTAAGAATGAGTCACATATTGAACATTTGATAATATTATTCCTGATGTTATTACTAATGCGAAATTTTTGTATGTTTCGATCATGGATGCCTCCTCTGAGACTCGAGTCAATATACTTAGTGTATTGACAATGTACGTATATCTGTATGTATATCTGTATGTATGATGTATATATATATATATATATATATATGTGTGTGTGTGTGTGTATATATATCTTTGTTATACACATTTTGCAGATCACGAAACACGAGCGATATCGTATGCCGGATACCGCATGCGTTGACTAGTTCTCCTCTCATCACGCGATGTTTCCGCTTCGACTATTGATTATCCAGCGGATCACACGCCGTATTTATTTGCCTGTCTATAATATGCTCACGATGAACGAAGCGCTCGGAGATTTGCATGCACAATAAGCGATCTGTCGCGCGTAATACAGCTCTCGTTGTTCAGAGGAGAGGTTTGATAACACAAGCGCGAGCGACCCCCAAAGGGAACGGTCAAATAATAATCGTTTTATTTATTTGTATAATTTCGATACTCATGCGCGAGAATCTACCTTCTTCGGGATCCAAACGACGATTTTCGACGATTATTGAATATTACACACATATTAAATATTACACACGACGTCTACATTAATCGTCGAAAATAATCGTCCGAGAGAGATGCATCCCACGCCACATCTACATAAAACACCTCTACTATCCGCGGCGTTTTCAATTATTTATGCTACGTTATGCACGTACCGAGTATGTATTCTATAGCTAATTAGAATAATGCGGAGAACGATGGCGACGTTACAATGCCGCAGCACGACCGATGAAATTTATTCAATACTAACAGCGCTAATTTTACATAGGAATCTTGATGAATTATTAAAGACTCACTTCCCCTCCCGCGGGAAGCATGTCCGGGTTACGTACATTTCATGGCTTTTCTATTTGGCCGTTCGCCAAGTAACGAGGCTTTTCGATTAAATGAATCGATCCTTGTAAATGTCTAGTCGTATCATGGCGCTTACCATGGAGCTCAAATTCTTCCCTTAATACTGCAATCATAATTTCGGTTTGACTTGTATTTAGAATATGGATGCAATTAAAAAAATATCCATATAACGCAAATAAAAATATGCTTACGATGGTGGCTTTTATCAAAGGCTAAATTCTCCTACGAAGACGATTTCTCTTTTGCTCTATATATATATATATATATACACGGAAAATTAATAAGGGAGAACCTCTTTAACAAAAAAGATATGTATCGCGCGAGATTCGCGGAGGATAGAAACGATGGGAACATGCGATATGGGCGTGGCACAGCCCCACTGTAAGCGTCCCCGACAAAAAGCGTGGCAATAGCGGTGAAAGACAGAACATAAGAAACCCCCGACCTATGAACCTGCCTCGTGCACGTGATGTCATTATTGCTCTGCATTTGCCGCTCTCCGGTCCTGCTCCTGCTCGTCTCGTCTCGCGCGCGCGTAAGTAAGACGATACGCGCGAATTCATCGGGAGCAGCTGCGCGAAGCCCGTCCTTAAGCGAACATTCGCGGCAAATTACATTTCCGCGACTCCACCCCTCGTCGACCGAAGAGCTGTTACTTACTTACAAAGCGCGCTAAGTCGTAATTCCCGTAAAACTCTTCTCTCTCTCTTTCTCTCTCTCTCTCATCCCCTTTCCTTCCTTTCTTAACCCGAAAGTTCTTTAAACGATCTCGCGCGGGGAGAGAGAGAATCTCTTTGATCATAATCTCTCGGCCGGAGTTATTTGGGAGCTCCTGAATTCCAACGCGCGCGACCGTTCGAGCGATAAAGTCGCTTTACTGGAGAGAAATCTTTTTTTTCCTCGAATGATAGCGTGGAAAAAGAGGGACATAGATAGACTCGTGTCTAAGAGCAACCCTATCATTACCTGACAGATTATCTCTTCTGATTGCCGAAGAAGAAGTGCGTCCTGAAATGTCTTCGGTTGATTTTCCTAAATTAAAGCTATATAAATCAATGTTTCTCCTCAGTGTGCAATCTCAATAGCAGATAATCATTGATTGCTCCGGATGCCCACCCAGTTACACCGCTAACTACGGTAGACACGGATTTGAATAAAATCACTGAAAATTGTCCTGATTGCCTATTAAGATGCATTCGGGCAGATATCATATATTAACACTATTTGTGTCATTCTATTTTTATTTTACGTCTAATAAACGATGAGGATAGAATAACATAAATAGCGCTAATAGCGTCTCTTCAAATGCATCCCTAAAGCTGGATCTATGTACGGTGGTCACAAGTCGCAAGATTAGACCGCAGCGTGACCTGTGTGATATATTTCCATTTGCAGGGCGCAGGACATGAAAGTTCAATTTCAATGTGTTCTGCGTCTTGTATTCTTAAGCCGGATCTATATAGCACGTAGAACGCAAATCGCAAGTCGTAAAATTAGAACCTAAACTTTATTTCAGATCGTATAGGCTCTGGACACAGAACGCTGGACGCACTAAAAGAAGGAAAATTGGATGAACTTCAACTTTCATATAGATTTGGTTTTAAGAGTGCGTTCGGGAAGCGTATACTATTAGCGTTATTTGCGTCATTCTGTCTTCTCATCGTTTATTAGACGATTATTTATTAAAACAATTCTCTAAATTTAAGACTGAAAATTGAAAAAAAGAATGAAAATATTTTCACTCTTGAACAAGAGTAATAGATTTGTACTCTTTAGGGGTGAGATTTCATTTTTTTAAAAATAAGATTTCACTTTTTTGGAATGAAAGTCACTCTAAGAAATGAAATCTCTTTCCAAAAAAAGCAGTAAGATTTCATTCTTTTGAAGTGAATCTCATTCCAAAAGAGCGAAGTCTTACTTCAAGAAAAGAGTGAAAATTTGCCATTTCTTGTTGAAGAGTTTTTTTTCATTCTTTTTTTTCAAGATTGATTCAATTTTCACTCTAAAGATTTAAAGAGAACGAGAATGATACAAATAACGCTAATAGCGTTTCCTCGAATGCACCTTGATAGACAATTAGAGCGCTCTATAGAGGAAGTATGACTCTGTTGGCAATTCCCGTTATGTCGCGAATTAGAGTAATTTCATTTGAATCACATATAATCTATATATTACAGATTGCGTCCGCGTTTTCTCAGTCCACGGAATGTCGCGACGCAAGTAATGGTTTTCTCACGAGCGCAGTATCGCCGTATGTAAATCGCACGCAGATCGCATGATACAATGAAAAATATGTCATGAAGGAGCGTTACAACTCGAATCCCCGACATCGATAAGTCTCCGTCGAGCTAATGCGGCCGAC
>Ga0157363_1006673_pt1 | contig 10888 bp, 8 predicted proteins | sample AttsexASBM1_FD_111477 | JGI IMG/M metagenome (GOLD analysis project Ga0157363, IMG submission 111477) | Fungus gardens microbial communities from leaf cutter ant in Ribeirão Preto, State of São Paulo, Brazil - Atta sexdens ASBM1 | ecosystem: Host-associated > Fungi > Mycelium > Unclassified ...
TAAAATAATTATAATAGAAAATATACACATCTTTTGTAAGAAAAAGCTAAAATTCATTATATAAAAACATATGTGTATATATATATATATAAATATATATATAATTAATATTTTATAAATTAAATATCTTTAACGCGCAAAATATTTATACTCTAAATCTGTAGCAATGAAATTTCACTGCATTAAATTGAAATTTCAATACAGGCATTAGTGGCAATTGCGCTAATGTGTTACTGCCAGTGAATTTTACTGCAAGATGGGAATGGAAAATCCATTCGATAATTGGAGTGATGAAATTTCCTCCAAAAAGAAATGAATTTGAAGGTTAGAATAATGACAGAATAATGTCATTCTAAATTCAGATAACAAAGCTTACGGAGACAGATTTTGAACAGAGAACATGCTATCAATCTATTAACTTATTAACCTTATTTTTGCATTATGTCGCTAAATTCACTCCTTGCAGTAATATTCAATACATCTTGCAATGCATTATCAACCAATGTTTAAACCACTTCGATTAATCGAATGAAATGAATATAATCCACTCCTTTATGTAAGAGTAGACAGATTAATTTCAAAGCAATGAAAATTCATACTTAAAACAATGACTTTGCTGCCCACTTTTGTCAGCAATAAAATTTTTATTGCTACAGATTTAGAGTGGTCTTCATATACATCCTCGTTATTCATATTTATTGGATTAAGAATTGCGTCGCTATTTTCGCGACGAGTGTAGAGAACCCGTTGTCTGTTAATAAGGTGCGCGGTGAGAAATTTCGCGCGATTTCGTCGAGGCAATATTAAAATGCGACGTGGTGTCAGGCGTGAGAGAAACGCCGCGCCGGTGGATTGTAAAGGTGAAATATACTGCAGTTTACAGGATTATCCGAAGTGCGATCTTGCGCGGCGGCTCCACCTCGCCATCTCCACGGCAGTTTCTATATGCCGCAACGGGCGCGACGCGTCCTACATAAATCACCCGCTGTAGACGCCGGGAGAGAGCCTTTTGAAATTATATAGCTCGGCCACGACGAGAGTCCGCCCGCGGATTTTCAGAGTTCCTCACAGCGATATATCGCGCACGGTATATCTAGATGGCAGATCGGACCGAGTCATCGAGCGCGAGCGCGAGGTGCGCTCCTCTTCTCTCGTTGATGTATCGATACGATCGTCCGATCTCTTTTCCACGCATTGCCTCTCTGTCATTCAACGAATCGACCGTCCGAACAGTCTTGCCACGGACGCTGGTTCGCCAAACACACGATCGAAAAAGAGAACCAATTGCGAGATCTGATGGCTCTATCCGTTAAAAAAAAGGATTCGAAGTTACAGAGATACTTTCGGTATTGAAATTCGGTACAGAAATGAGATAAATTTTTGACCAGGTTGCTATTATGAGAACATACCTTTACGGCAAATATTTAAAATTATTTTAATCATTGAAAATTTAAAATCAAATAGAGTTGAAAATTAATATTGAATTAAAATTGATAAATTATAGAGATTCTGATTAACTTTGAGTTTTATTAAAATTATGACTTTTTTAATTTTCTCTAAAATGTTTAAGATTAAAAATAAGAATGCTTAAGCGAATAAAACTACCGCAAATGTTTGCGTTCCCATCTATATAAATATGATATGGATATCGCGCGTTGAAAGATCGAGAGATCAATTCTTAAGTAATGGTAACACGGTGGCTATAAGTATTCATGGAGCGATTTAGAGCGATCACATAAGCGCGAATAGAACGATCGATAAAGAACGCATCTCGCAGTAGTAAATCAATCTGAACTAATCTCGGTTTGACATCCGATCCACCCAGCGTGGGCGCTACTCGTCGTGTCGGCTAAATATTCTCGAGAATATTCGAATGAATATTCTCGACTTATCGATATATACCTAGTTCGATGTGGATCGGCATGATCTCTCTCGTCGGAGAAAAGAGATGCCCATCTCTTACATGCCGCTCGTAAAATTACGAAATTAAATCTCACGGCGCGGAGCGAGAAATTAACGGTCCCGTTTTGCGGACGCGACAAAAACGATCTCGTCGAATGAAGTGTCGATTAACCGTATCGCAGTGGTTCTCATGCGATTTCGTTCTTTATTAACACGTTCTTTATTGACACCGATACGCTTTTTCCAAGAAGATAGAAAAAGGAGATAAAACGTTTGATTGAATTACTATTATAAATAGTGCTACTTCACGCAATTCTTTGTTTTTTGTTTAAGTTTTCATTATCTTAGGATGTAATGAGTTTTCATTTTTAACAAGCAATTTTAGCGAAATATTCCGATCTAATATAATTATGTCGATGTTATATCTTTCATATAAGAGAAAGATACGAATAAGAGAAGAGATAAGAGAAGAATACGAAGATACGATTACAAGTATTGTTGTTGCTTTCATAATATAATTGTACTGTATATATTTTTTTTTTAGAGAAATGCGCTTCTCTTCTATCATTTACCTTGAGAGATTAACATTTCCTCAAGTTATAAAATAAAGAGATTAAATTATTGTTACTAATTGATATACTATTATTAGTATTACTAATTAATAAATGTAAGATTCATGTAAGATACGATAAAAATAATGATCGAAAATATTGCGAAAAAAGCATTTTTAAAGGTAACTAGCAGACTAGCAGATGCGAGAGATCGGCGGTACTAGAAAATAGCTCGACAGAACGGAAAGGTAAATGATCCGCGAGGGAGGAAAGAGGAAGGGGAAGACGCGATACGATGGATGGACGGACGGTATTATATGGTGACTATGGCCGTGGTGAAGGCGAGTTTTTATCGCGGCCACCATCTGGCCGACCGATCGTCATTACCGCCCTAAGTGATCCTCGCATGACCGACCGGACTTTGCACCACGTCACCGCAGCTCGTTACCAACAGCCTCGATTTTTCGTGGGTATCACTATTACGTTTTCGCAGCCGTTCTTAGGGCGAATAGAAGTTTGCAAGTAAAGATTTTTTTTAAGCAAAGTTCAAGAGCAAAGTAAATATGTAAATAAAATTTTTATTTGCCACTACACAAAAAGGTTTTGTTCAATACTAAAAAATTTAGCTGTATATAGAGAAAGTTGAAAATAATGTTGTTGAACTAAAAATATTTATGTATTAGGACGCTCAAACTGGTTGCTAGTTAAAACTTTTTGCAATATTGCTCATCATACTTGAGTTTCCTACTTAATTATTTTTAATAGTTCATTTGGTTGTTCACTCTTTACGGTAAAAATTTATTCATTTTTACGTCAAAATGAAAATAAGAGGAATAACCTCCAATGGCCTTGACAAATGTTATCCAAGTAATGATCCTAAACAATATGCAAAAGATTTTAGCTGATCAGATACCTTGAGTAACGCTAACGCCTGATACTGTAACGTTCAAACTTTAATAACTCAAAAAGTACTGATTAAAAAAAGGCTTCATTATAACATTTTGAAAAGGTCTCGAGATAAGCTACAAGAATATACAACAAAAAATGAAGGATTCCATTTAAGAAAATATCGGTCATATAGCTTTGAGAAGATCACTTAAAGTCAAGTCCATATTTTCATTATATGTCCCCTCTTAATATCCTACAATTTTCGTAAAACATATCTACAGTCGTTTTCAAGATATAGGACCTGAGTCAGACTTTAGACATCCTATATAATGCCACGGTGTAGATAAAATATTAATTTTAAATGATTTAATCACGAGTTTTCTTAAATTGATGGTTTCATTCACCGCGAGACGTGTTGATAAATGTAATATGCGCCCGAAATAGATGTGTGCCGGGTTGGATTACATGAAAATGAATTAATAAGAAAATAATACGCATGCTGGAAATAAACAGAAGCTATACAATATAATGAATAATTAATGATAAGCTTGGATCAAATTTATCTTATTTGTAAATTGAGTATTTCGTATTTCGTGTATATTTCAATATCGCGCGAATAAATGCGACGTACCTTTCATATTTTTAATTAAAAACAATGGCACAGAAATTATAATAATTTATTTTATTTCCAATATTAAAAATTTATATTTTTTGGAGGTTTTGACTTGTTTTTTATAATTGCAATAAATTTCAACTTTTCAATAGAGATAATATATTGGAACATGCTACGAATTATAATATAATATTTAATTTAATTAATTTTCTATCATTCATTATAATTTATATTGTTTCGAAATTTAATATCGATAAATTGAAATTGAATGTATCTCGGAATGCATTAGCGAATTTGGACCTATTAGTGCGCACCAGTTGATAGAATAATATTAATATATTAAAAAACAAGTAATTAGATAAATAAATAAATAACTGAACAAATAAATATAAGATTGTTTTATATTTCAATCCTTAAAAAGATTTAAACATATATTCCTCTAGTCCTCTTTTGTTTCTCATGCACTAATTGCATACTCCTTCATATGACTTTTTGATTAGTAGAACATTTAATATGCTATCAAGTCATCTTTTTCATTTTTCCTCTAAGCCAATGGATAGCCGATCGCATTCTCGTTTTCGCAAACTTTTCGTTTTACTACTTTATTGGAGGCAACGGATTGATTAACCGATCCTTCTACTCGGATGTGAGTTTCTTCGCGAGGAAACGCGGTTTGATTGCCGCTATAAAGATGTTTCGCAGCGGTTTCCTTTCGCGCTTCGCCGAGATCGACGCAGCGAGTGGGATAGGAAAAAAATGGAGGTAAAGAGAAAAAAAGTTATGAAACAGTCGCGATTCCACGTCAGAAATTGCTTATAACTTGTCAGATGCCATACGGAATTTCGAGTTGCGTCTACGAACAATATGAAATTAACAATGTGAAAAGAAAAACATTGCTGGTGAACGAGCGCTTCAAAGCATACTGCGACACCGTCATTTTGATCTGTTGGCTCCCGCAGAGATAACTGATCCGTACAGTTATTTGAGTTTAGCAAATTCGCGGATCCGAGCTCAATACACTGTGAATCATCTCATATATATATTTACACATTATGTACACTGGTTTTTATGATGATAAAGCAACAAAAATATTTGAAGAAGCAAGATATAACTCAATTTAAGAATAATAATCAGAAAAATAGAATAAGAATTTTAGTTCTGATACGCATATTTGATATAAATGAAACAGGATAGCAAACGATAAAGTTTATTTTTTAATAAATAAATATTTGAAGAAAAGTTTAAGTAAGATATAATTTTTGATTTAAGGATAAGTAAAAATAAAAATTCAGAAATATCGGAAGAAAAGTTGAAGCAAGATATATAATTCTCAAAAGAACAAGATACAATAAAAGAAAATAAAAATAAGAATTAAACTGATATATGCGTCCGTTAATTGAGGTATATTAATGTGCGATTTAACATTGATAATTTTCATACGAAATTAAACATATATCGCAATCTTTTATCTCATATTTGAGATACCGTTGACTTTTCTTAAATCACGATAGGTAATTATCACAAATGAATTTTTTATCGAAGCCAGAATACATAAGACGTAAGCCGAAAGAAAAACAAAAAAAGGAACACGCCTGCGGAAGCAATTAAGAAAATGTGCCTTCCGATCGCGATTTTACAGCTCGCCGATTTAATTAACGCTTATTAACTCGTTTTAATCACTGGCTTTCCCCCTCTCTATCGATCGATTACTTTCCTGTTCCTTCGACTTAAAGAAAAAAAGTTAAGTAATCGTTAATAACAATGACATATTTTTAATTACGTTCAGCCCACGTCGCCGATGAAAATCACCGAATTGACTGCATACCTCAAGCCGCCTGAAATGACCAATCGTGCGTCGCTCCTTCATTTATTAAAAATAATTACGAGGACTTTGATGAATGCACAGGTACGACAAACATGCTTTTTTTCCCCACGCTTCTTGCCGCCGCACGTGATACACTTTTGTCAAAATGAATCGATCGATTAACGGTCTGAATTCACTGACTTTCATCTCGCCCGCGACTCGTTAATATCAACGATTTATTACGAAAACGTACCACTTTCATCTCCGGTATAATCACCGGGAATTTCAACGAAACTTGCAGCATATATCGCGCGCAGAAACTTGTTACAAGGTCTAATTCCACACAGCTTCAACAGAGTAGAGTATGTAGAGTTGTATAATTTTCTTAAAATCTTCAACGAGTGGAATACACATGGTATTCGTTCCAGAGGTATTACATTAAAGATTCTTCTTACTGTATTTATTTTACGATTCTATTTATAAGATTTTGTTTATACTTCTATTTTCTATATGGATCCCAACTACACACTAATCGATAAAAGAATTGTATCTCGTAACTTACAATTAATGTTTGTTCCACTTTCACGCGAGTTTTTTTTTGGCTTTCTAAAGTTTGGTTTCTCGTAAACTAGCTTAAACTGATCTTGCGGATGTAAACATTAATATGTCACTGTATATGTATTGGAAATAGTGGTAAAACTAGATATCATTAGAAAAAAAATATTAGGCAATTTTTCTCGTTTTAAACATTCGTATTTCTTATAAGAGTTTAAGGATATAATGTTTGGTTCAACTTGCTTCATCTACACAGATTATTCTATTGGATGCTTGTTATTTATCAATATAGAATCTATAATAAATAAAAAGTATTAGATGAGTGCAGTATTGTAAAGAATTAGACTCCGTTAAATTTCTGTTGCAAATAAGTGTATTCGTATCTCTTTACGAATTGATCCAAATATTATAATATTAAATTCTTGATGTAAGATTGCGAGAAATAACTTTTGTTCAAACAAAATTATTTTTAAACCTATATCTAAATTTTGCTTCAACAAAACCGTTCTTTTCATGATTATTTCCACTTTGATAAATTGAGATAATAGGGAATTTTTGCAATATCATTTATCCAGATATGATGAATGTTAAGGTTAGGTTATCTTCTTAATAACTAATTAAGAAAAGGATAACATGATTTTAGTATTCACTGTATTATCTGAATTTATTGCAAAAACTTCCTAATGTCGCTTTGACATACTTTATCATCCATATAAAAAAAAAAAAATAGTATCGTGTCAATGTGATATTTCTGTATAATAACGGAACTATTGTGACATTTTTCTCGTGTGCTAAAATCATATTATTACGAACTTTATATGTTAAGAAAACATTACTCAAGTAGTAATAAAAGTAATAAAATTACAACCATAGTATTTTTTGATCGCTAAAAAACATTACGGTATTTTTATGTATTAAAGCTTAATTATTATTATAGAATATTATTCTATTCTAGAATTACTCTCACGATAAAAATATATTGTACAAAAATTATCTGTGAGTTTTTGTATACTTTATGACAGCGATATCGTGCTATATATATTTGCTTTCTACTCTACTTCTGTTCACGTGAACTCTTGAAGAATGACTTTCCAGGAAAGAAGAGCTCGTATAGCAAGAACTCGTCGTGAGAGGAACTTCGCGAAGTCGCAGCCGTTAAAGCTGTCGAGATTTTACGCGGTTTTGCGAACAGCACCCGCTATCTCCGGTCTGCAATCGAGGTTGATAATTATCGGTTTGATATGGTCTATCGCACAAACACGGGATCAAATAACTTGTGCGGTAGTTACGGCTATTACGTCGGTACGCCTGATTTTACGCGGTGATACTTTCATCTGTGTAAAAGATGATGACTAATACGTATCTACCGTTTGATCATTGACTCAATTAACGGCCGATTTGTTTTGTATCGAGTTAAAGACAATTTAATCCATTATATTGTAGTATCGTTTTATTTTATGCTTTTATTTTATAATTTACTGAATTCACTTTATTCATAAGCTTCTCTCTAAAAAAAGTGACATTTTTAGGTTTATTGTTTTTTATTGTCATTAAAAATGCAATATTATTAAAAAAAAAAAAAACAGTATTTAACTTGAAAATTTTTAAAAAATTCTAATCCCCCCCCCCCCCCCCCAAATTATAAAATTATTCACATTCATCACTTATATTGATGAAATGAATTCAAATAATACAAAATTTAGTAATAATGATTGCAAAAGCTTTCTTTTCAACAGTCATATAGATATTTGCTTTAACCGGAAGTCAAAGATGTGCGGTATAATCCTGAAAAGAAGCTAGTAGGGAATCAGAGCACAATGATTATCGCACGTCAATGGGAGGCTTCTCTTATGTCCCAATGGACACTTTAATGGAAGACTCTTCGGAGAAGGATCTCGAAGAAAAGAAGTCCTAAGACGGCGATGAGTCTGCATAAGGACGAAGACCAGGTAAAGCGCGCAGAAGGATGGAAGGAAGAGAGAAAAAAGACCAGACAGGTGCCACACGCTGAGGCACCCACCACAGGTTGGTTAATGCGATCTCGCCGGCGGTTTCGTCGTCTTTCCGCGCCATGAGCCTTTGCGATAATTGTCGCATAAAGTCGACACATTATTGCGTTACGGCCTTCCGCGGAGATCCCGCGAGATATTACTGCCATTCCGCTTGCCCACGTAATGGCGGCCCCACGCGACGCCACGCCGTCGACATCGTCCTCCGAAAGGATTCCTCCATTGGCATCATCGGAATTAATGAAAATAAGCACCAAGGGAAGAAGAAGAGGGACCGCAAGAGTGACAATTTGACAGATTTCTCTTTTAGTTTAATTTTTCCAAGATGATAAATTATTTGAGAAAAGTTATTTTCGCAATTCTTTTCTTTTCGTATATAATTATGGGGTTTATTATTATAGTTTCACATTCAAACTTTTTCCTAGATGAAGGAGTCTCTCTTCAGGATTCCTAGATAATTTCTTATTTTTATCAGTGTCTGATTTCCGACAATGCAAAAAGACGTAGGATGATGATAGAGAAATGAAAGTAATATGCGCGAGGCAAATGCCTAGAGAATTCCGTGGTATTCTTGAGATCTCTTATGAGACTGTTCTCGAACGAAATTGCAAATGAGCCACTCACTTAGTCGAGATTCCGCCAAGACAAACAAAAGGCATTAACCTTTGATCTCTTCATATTTTAGAAGTCACCGCCTCTACGTCGTACAGACGCATGAATTGTAAATCAATCGTACACCGTAACATCTCAACGGAATACTATAAAGTATAATTTAATAATATATTAAGAATAGCCAATTAAATTAAAAATTTTTAATCTCTTGATGATTACTATTTTAGTATTATTTTCTATGAGCATTATTCCTAATTAATTTAATTAATTAGGAATATTAATTTAATTATTCCTAATTAATATATAAAAATATAATGATTGAAATATTAAAGAAATATGAGTACATAAAAGCATCATTGCTAAAGAAATATTTATGTAAGTTATATTATAATAATTCATAACTGTAAGTTATTTCTATATAATTTATCTCCATAAGCTATTATAGTTCATCCTATTCAGCGCAGATACGTGTGAGCAGAGCTTCAGCTCTGAAATTGCGTACGCGCTTTTGCGCGTTGGCGGACATCGTTTTCTAAATCACTCGCTGCCACTGTTCCCGCCGACAGCTTTCTCTCTTTTTCCTGCGGCTATCTTCGTTTGTCCCATCTCGCATCCTCGTCGCTCATACGCATGGAGAGTTACGATAATGTCCCAAATGATGTTCTATTTTCGCAAAGAGACGTCGATCTCCCAGCCAGTCGTAAAACTGTAGTCGCAGGTGCATTAAACCTAGAATAGGCTCCTTGTAACTTTGACTTGTTGCGCTACATTGAATGTCTCGCCCTGACTGTGAACACTTTCGAGCATACAAAGAACTCTCGCGCCGAATTTCCTGAGTATCCCATATAAACAAGAATGTTGCATGAGCTACATAAATCAAACGCTAAAGTAGAAATTATAATTTCTTAGAATAACAACTTGATATTAATTACCTAATATACGAAGAAGTTTTATATAATATTTATTATCTAAATATCATATTAAGTTTAATGAAGATCGTTTCAATTTTCGAGAATTCTGAATTTATCTTGCGTACTTAAACTTTAAAGAAAATAAGATAAATAGAATCACAAGGATATACAGTGGCATGCAAAAATTCCCGGCCAGTGAACATTTTGAATACTCTAATTTATTAAAAAAAAAGCCCGAAAAAATTTTAATCATTATCATGTTAGATGTCAGATGTTAGTATATAAGATTTCGTTATCTACATCTTGTATTGATACGCGATAATGGTTAATATTTTATCAGGTTTTTTTTATAAATTAGAATACAAAATATCACTGGCCGGAAACTTTTGCATGCCACTGTATATCCTTGTGATTCTGTTTATCTTATTTTCTTCCTTAAGTATACGCAAGATAAATTCAGAATTTTCGAAAATTGAAATGATTTTCATTAAGTTTAATATGATATTTAATAATAATAAAAATATGATAGATAATAAATATTATATAAAACTTCTTCATATATTAGGTAATTAATATCAAGTTGATATCAATGTATGTCCTAAGAAATTATAATATTTATACTTTAGCGTTTGATTTATGTAGCTCATGTATTCTCGTTTATATGGGATACTCAGAAAATTCGGCGCGAGAGAAGTTCTTCGTATACTCGACACTGTTACAAACATACAATTGATACAAAATTTATCTTTTTTTAAACAATATGTCAAGGCTTCACTTACTCGCTGTTTTGCTACATATTTTGCGATGTCGCATTTGTTTATTAATGATAGCGAAAGTAATTCATGAGTATTTCACTGCATCATTTATCGCAATCTATAATATTTTCCGTTTCGCATTTCGCATTTCAACACTACGAACAAAGATAAGAAAATTCATCACACAGCAGAAACTTATCTAACACGTGAAGAACACTCTGTTTTTTCTATAATTAAACTGAATATAAAATTATAATTTTAAATATAGTTTTAAGAAAAAAAAAGAGA
>Ga0157363_1006674_pt1 | contig 10886 bp, 3 predicted proteins | sample AttsexASBM1_FD_111477 | JGI IMG/M metagenome (GOLD analysis project Ga0157363, IMG submission 111477) | Fungus gardens microbial communities from leaf cutter ant in Ribeirão Preto, State of São Paulo, Brazil - Atta sexdens ASBM1 | ecosystem: Host-associated > Fungi > Mycelium > Unclassified ...
AACGTGGTCGGATATCAGTGAGATATCACCGATGTGAATCCCTTTTCTCTTCCCCGTTACTAGCTACTACTCGTTCTTTAGCCTCCTCTGCAGGAACATATCTCTCTCTCTCTCTCTCTCTCTCTCTCTCTCTCTCTCTTACATCCTTCCTCCTACCCAGAAGGGGTAAGAGGGCGGAGGCGACCACCGACGATCGATCACCACCTCTCTCGTTTCTTCCTTCCGTTTTTCGCAATGGAAACCGCACGAACATTCGCGGCTGCGAAAACGGCGCTTTTTGTCGAACGCACCGGCTATTCTCGGAGAGTTTTTACAAGATACTTATAAGCACTTATGTGTGTGTGTGTGTGTGTGTGTGTGTGTGTGTGTGTGTGTGTGTGTGTGTGTGTGTAGATCTCGCGGGAAAACACACTCTCCTTTCGGAGATGACTCCGACTTTGTTCAGAATATAATAGGAAATAGTTATTTCACTTATTATGCAAAGTATTTAGAAAAGTTTCCTGAAAATCATTAAAAGGCTTCTACTTAGAAATCATTATTGCGCTTACGTAGTCAACTCAATTGTGACGAGTCCAAAGATTCGTTTTCGTTTCAATTTATTTTTAATCGCGTAAAAACCAATTAATTTTCGTATTTGTGACGTAACAATCTTTTAATAATTTCTCTCTATTTTAATAGTGCCATAATATACAATGAACACAGACGTGACGGTTAATCTCGAGAGTAACGCTACATGCTCTCATCGAGATTCTCATTTTTCATGTGAGCTTATTAAAGTAAATTAACCGGCAATGGAATATCTGAATATATTAATTATGCATTCGACAACGAAGGCAACGAAGTGAACGGCACAATATGTTCGTCCGGCCGGATATAATATCGCGATTATATTTTGCATTGGATACTATATTCGAGCGGATATAATTTACACATACGGAAGCTCTTCGTGTTATACCTTCGATATTTAAAAAGTATATTTTATATCTCTCTCCGTCTACAATAACAAATATAATATTCCAGCTCAGCGATTGGAATTTTATGCGAGATATTATTATTATTATTATTATTATTTTCATTAATGAGAAAATGATCCTTCAGTGAAATCAAGATACGCACAACGGAGAAGAAAAAAGAGCAAAAAAAATAAGATAAAAATAGACATTTGTACAAAGTAATTACAATAAAGACAATATAATCTTCAATGATACACAAATCAGTAAACTAATGAAATATGAAACGAATAGAGTTTATGAGAAATATTAACTTTGTTGAGATTATTATTGATTAAATGCATAATTTGTTAATATAATTAAAATTATACGTTGTATATAATGCTCGATGTAATCTTGCATGAAATTGTCCAATAATTATCGTAAATCTCATTTTTTTTCGACAATCTGTACACAACATTAATTCCTAAATCATTTCATTTATTGTTGTTTCTTTTTTAATTCAATGTTGTTTCTTTTGTTGTAATAATAACACGAATATATTAGGACAATAATATATTATCCGCGATCATTTTCTATCAAAACGTGATCGTTTAGGCAAAAATATTGTAAAGTTAATAAAAAGTTGAGCGATTAGTGAAAGTGATAAATCGTATCTGGAAACATCAAAAAGCGTTAATATGCGTAAAAATCAGAAGAAAGGCAGTTCTGCGTCGTAAACGATGATCAGTGAGAGAAATTCTTCATTCATCCGTGCCCAAACTGCTCGAGGAAATCCTGTCAGCGTCTTCTCTAGCGTATCAGGATAAAAATACTAGACAGATCAGAGAAAAAAAAGAATGTTTTCGCATCTTCAATATTCCGTGAACAGTTACATGTACCCGATAGTCACAGAATTTCCCGTACAATTGTTTCTCGCGATTATCGATTGGTAATAAAATAGGAGAGGTTCTCTAGTGACATTTCAGATTGTGATATTAAACAACTTCATGTATGGAGAACTCATTTTACATAATCCTCGTGAAGAGAAATTCTTTTACCTTTGATGATTTCTGTCTTTGTTGTAGGCGAAGAATGAAATAAACTTAAATTCGTTAATTTTTACGCGATAAAACGCGAGAATGTATTAAAAATGAAATTTAATTGTTTCTATTATTTTAGTAGTTTAACTGCGTTTTTAAATTCGATAAAATTTTCAATGCGCAATTCAAAATGACTACAAATATGGTATATAGGTATGCACATATATAGTACATATATATATATATATATCAATGTGAATTATATATATATATATATATATATGTATATATATATATATATATATATATATATATATATTTCACATAGTTTTATTTAAGCATCAGATTCAGAATTAAATCTTCGTCTGTTATGTATCTTTTCTATTTTTTTTTTTTTTTGTTAAAAATGAATTTATCGTTTAGATGATATTTACGATAATTAGAGAAGAGCCTAAATATTATTAAACATCGCATGTATAAAAAAGAATGCATATAAGAAAAACTGCTGAAATATTTAAAAATTTAGATAGCTTCAGATCTGAAAATATTTTTGAATGATCAAAATAATTATGTAAAAAATTCAAACATGATGAGCAATGCTATATAAAAAGTTTTGACATTCTATAAGCAATCAGTTTGTATGTTCTACATAATTATTTGGATACTTCAACAAAATTTATTTTCATTTGTATTTAGCTAAATTTTTAAATACTTCAGAAAAATCATTCTTTCCATATATGCCAGAAACGGAACTTAAATGGTTCTTTAAAATCTGAAAAGTACATAGAAATATGAGGAATAATTTAGATAAACGTTTCTAAAACATTTTAATATTTAATAATTTTGTAGATTTGCCTCTGAGAGCATTCAAGAAAAATTATGCTTCTATTAAATATTGGTATATAATTATGAAAACTTAACTTATTTCTTTTTCTTGGAAAAACATTTATATATTATACTATTGAGGGATTTACTGGAAAGTATTTTACACGCCAATCAGATTATATGCGGTTGTCGGATATCACTTAACATAAACGTTGAAGTAATCATTTCCTCGAGAGGAACGGAAATTCCAAGATAAACCGATATGAAAAAAGAGAAGGAGATAATTGGTCACTGCGATTTTTATCGAATCTTCTTTAACACTTTAAACTGTTGTTATGTAATGACAACGCGCATTTTTTCGAGGCGTAAGCAAAACATAATAAATACTCGTTGGCGTTAATTATTAATAATCTAATTGCAGAGCTAGATAAAATTCTCTTGATCGACTTACGTTTATTAAATCGTAAATTACCTTTTTATATAGCATTCGACACGTAGCATTTTTTTTCTTCAATTAAATACAATCGAGCGTACATTTATCATTATTGAGATCTTCTGGCGGTTTTTGTATTGACTGCAAACAATGAAAACTATTTCATCAGTAATCGGTAATTCCCGAGTTTTATTCTCCAGTCACGTACGATAAGCCTGCACACACTTTCCTCCACATGTGTATCTAGCAATAACAAAAAACGATACAATCAACGATACGTCGTAATCTTGCGCAGCAGGTTTTATAAAGGAAAATAAAGAAAGAAAAAGCGGCGAAAACATATTACGAGTTAAAAGCTCAGTGACTGACGCGGCGCTAACAGTTGCGTGATATTTCGTTTCGAGATTCGTTTTATCGTAAAATCAACAGACTGCCTACATAAACTATTTGGGACGTAGGAAGATACTTGGAATCGCGCCGTAATAATGCAAGATAACAGAATACGTGAATTTTAGCGAGGAGTTAGTGAGGGCCACTATACGGCTATAGATCGTCGAACAAATTGATCATAAAATCCCTAAACGGCGATGCAGTTTCTCCTCTTAAAAGGCGCCATGATGGAAAAAAAATGATATAAACCGCGAATCGCGCCATCCGATCGTCGCTCTCGGAAGAGTTCTGGGGATGACAACTGGCCGTATTTTTACGGATAATAGCCTCCTTGGTCTTCTCCCTCCTCTCTTCTTCTTCTCTTTTCGGTCTCGGCTGTTTCTTTGCCATTAAGAGTTCTCTTACTCGATGAAATGTTCTCTACAGACGATGAAATTATCGGCGAGCAGAAACGCGCTCGGTTTACTTCCGCATGCATCGGCGTCGGCCGTAAATTTTCGTCGAACGCATCCGCTCGCCGAAATTAATTCCGAGTGCGAGTGTCACAATCCGACCGATCGGGAAAATACCCGACATAGAAATCGCCATTTCATCCCGGAAATGGAAAAAATGTTCTCAAATCGCACCTCTGCTTTTCACGAGTCTGATTGTTGCCGATGTGTTCGTCTCCGTTAGCTATCAATTTTCATTCATCATTCATAACTTAATTTTTTTTTCAGTTTATTGCATCATAGGGTGAAAGTATTAAATTCTGGAACAAATCATAATTTGATTTATTTTGAACATCCTGGAAATATTTTAGCTTTTAAATTACTTTCAATTCGAATATCTCTCGTCGCCTTATCGTAAGTGCAGTGATTTAATTTAAAAAAATGTACGTCAATATTAGCACATTTTCTACGGCGCTGCATATTCTCGCGAAGCATATCCAACGTTTAATCAAGTTTGTCTCTTAACGTTACTGCGTATTACGATTGTTCTTATCGATCGATTGACTAATAAAACAAATATTGACAATGAATATGACGGAAGTTTTGTAGGACATTTGTTGGGGTTGTTTCGACGCTTCTGGTAAACTCTTGTGAACAAGTGTTTGGAAAGACTTTATGATAAGTATGAAACATCATCGTTCATACTTTATTATTGGGACTTTTAATTTTAATCCCGCGAGTTGCACAAAATAAACGATAAGTTATATCGATGTCTCGTTGCAAGTGTCGTTTTGCATGCAATAAGATCGATCGGCAATACGGCGTCATTCGATTTGATAGCGCAAGCTATAAAATTTGCTCTTCTGTATTCAAAAACTTGTGAGTTTATACGTACGATCAAAATGCATTTGATTTCTTTGTAGCGTCGTTGTCGCATTACGCGTTTTAATTAAATCGTGTTCCTTAGAAATGAATGATGACGAATAAATCGTTCATTTTTAAAGTTGGCACATAGACTCTTAAAAGTTTTATCCGAAATCTTTCTGAACTAAACTCTGTTTCGCACTTTTATCATAAACGACTACGAATAACTTTACTGCTACGTAAATATACGCGCGCGCGATGACATATATTTTATCCATAGACATAATAACTGTAATAAGAATAAACTGCGCACTTCTATAAGTTGTCACTATCGATTTAGAAAGAGTGAATCATGAATCATTCTTCTTCTCTTTGTTAATTTTTGTAATTCTATTTTATGCATTTGGTTTTAGTGCCTCTTATTCTGTTGCTCAATTTTGTATAGTTTTTTTAGTACTTGAGAGAGTTCGATTCTAATATTAAGATTCTAATATATTAGAGCGCTTAATAAATAATCTTAATAAAGATATCTCTCTCTTTTTCTGTCTCTCTCTTTAAAATGTCGAATTAAAAAAAATGCTGATATGGTTTAATTCTTTCTAACGGATGCTGAGATCAAGGAATTTGCAGTCTATATCTATTTCGTTTACGATTTTATTTAAAAAATGTGCAATTTCATTTCTCTTTGTAATATTTTTTTTTAAATATAAAATATTGTTAAAATATGTTTTTAAAAATATACAAATTTTTACAAATTACAAATATTCTTTCAATTTTTTACTTCAATTTTTATTAAATTAACTATTATAAATTTAATGTACAAATAAAAGTTTATCCGTCGCTTCGTTTGCGTTTTTTAAAACAGATGTTTCTGAAAAGATTAAACTCCAGAAGAATTACAATGGCGATGGGCCAAAAAGAATAACACAATACTAGTTTGGCCCAGGTCCGGGTATCCAACCCGAGAGGCCCTTAGAAGAGAGGTCGGCATCTCCGGTTTCTTGGGAGGGGCAGGGTCTTACCTACACGTATTTGGGGCGCTATTTAAATGGAGGCTTATAGGGCAGGTCCGCGTTCTCGCCTTGTTATCTGGAGCAACAGCGCCTGTGTCTGCAGAGACTGTGTCGTATTGATCTGTCGGTCCGCCTGGCACCGCGCTCGAGAAAGAGCGACGAGCGGTAGGAAGACAGGGGCAAGAGGAGAAGAAGGAGAACAAGGGGGTAGCGTCCGAGAGGGGACGAGGTGCGGTTTATTATAACCCGCACAATAAAGTTCAATAAGAATCATCTCCAGAGTGGAGTAGGACGATCCACAATAGCTGTTGGAAGTCCGCATTCTCGATAAATAAGACGTCCAATAAGTGTTATGAGGAAAACGCTTCCGAAGATTCCGCGTTTTATTACGGTATAATTTGCGGGAAAACACTCACACCGAGTTTCCTTTGGAACATCATGAAAATCTCTCCGATTAATTTACGTTATGACTGCGGGAGATTGCATTCGGTTCATCACGAATGTAAAAAGAAAAGGTCATGGCACACGGAAAACTTCAGCTATATATAAGAGTAATGTATAATGAAATGTATAATAAAATGTGTAATGAAATGTGTAATGAAATGTAAATAATAAAAACTTCAGCAATGTAATTAATAAGCGAATCAGCTAATCATAGTTGAGAACAAAAATTGAATGTTAATAAATCATTTGTTTGAATAGCGCCAACTAAATATTTACTAAATCTAGAGATATATTTATTTGATACATTGATACAAGCACCATTAATTTGATATAACAATCTTTTTTTTTTATTGAGTAAATATTTATTTACGTAAGTAAATATAAAATGTTTAGTTGGCAATAATCAAATATTTATTAAAATTTAGTACATTTTTTCTCAGTGTAGGAAATCCAACATGTTGAGTTTCTTACTGTTTACATCTTACTGCAAGTTTTTTTGTGTAATCCTTACGTGTCGTGATGTATTGTAGATTGTGCGCAAAATCTATTGTAGTTTGAACGACTCATCTGCTTACGTCCGATGTGGAAAACGAGATCAGATCGTGGTGTCACGCGATTCGAACCGGACACGTGCTCGAGAAGAATGTTAGAAATTGCAAGCGTAAAGTGAGGATTTACATTCATATACCTAACCCTATCGGGTTTCCCTCTTCAAGGGATTCTTCACCATTTACGGATAAAAACGTTCCAACGTAAATATAACTCTATAAATAAACATATTTTACGCTCGAAGAAAAATGTGCCGAGACTCAACCAAGTATATGTTTCATATTTCTTCAAACTTGATATTTCCAAGCAGATAATTCTTAATTGTGAATGTATAAGTAAATGTGATTTATTCGATTTCTTTTTCTCTCTAATCTATTAGAGATTATTTTTCTCTCGAATCTATTCGATCAGGATAACAATTTGGATTAAAAACAATCACTCTATCGACTAATCCATCTGCTCGCGAAAGTTCCATCGTCGGAGATCTGTGGAACGAACGCAGATTTCTTCCGGCGTGCTTTTAACCATCTCGACTGTGGTTATAAATGCTATGACGTGCGCACGTGACTTGACGGTCGACTCATTATATAACCCGGATGGACAGGTTACGCAACTTGATTCCGCACGGTTTCCTCCCGTCAGAATGGAGTAATCACTGCAGCAAGAACGTATGCTTCTTGCTTCTTATCTGACTGTAGGCCGGAGTAATCCTCAAACAGGTACGGCGCGCATACTCTCTTAGCTTGACTTTAGACCTTTCTCGCTCGTGCGCGGTCGCTTAAAGCCTCATCGACGACAACGACGCTTCTTATCCGATCCGAAGGATACAGGCGTCGCGCGTCGCTCCCGGGACGAGCGGCGACGCCCCGGGACGTCATCGGGCGGCGGGGCGTCGTCTTGACCCAATTTGCAGGCCGGTGTAATTAAATCAGCTCTCCCTCGTGCGCTGTCTCTTCTCTCCCACTCTCTTCGCTGTTTCTTTGGAGATCGATTAAGCGTATATATATATATATATATATATATGCGAGCCGAGCGCGCGCACTGACGGATTTAATCCACCACACTGAATTCAGAATTCAGAGATCACTTCGTGTTACTGTAATTGACTCCGGCATTCAAAATCAGATGCGCGTTTCCAAATCAAGTGCATAATTTGGAAAATGATTGTCACGGTTAATTCGTTTTCCTGTTTTTGAAATAATTAGGATGAAGGAATTAAACGAATATTATTTGAACTGAATATATTGTTTAACTGTTGCATTTAGCTATATTTGTTTCCTATTATTAATGTAATAGTTTGTTACTAATTATTTAAATAATGTACAATTTGTTAGTCTACATTATTTAAAAAAAGGAGATACAATGTGAAGAGAAGCGTATATTTACTTTTATTAATATATTAATAAAAGTAAATATATGTTTCTCTTCAAAGATATTAATAAATAAAAAAGACAAATAAATAAAAAATTTTATATATTACACTTTTGGAGTTTTTATATTACTTTTCGTAAAAGATCTATTGTCTTTTAGAGATAAATCTAATCAATAAATAATAATTTCAATTTATATATTTTTCAGCGTGATATAATTCACATGTAAAAATATTTGATGGAATCATTCAGCATTAAATTCTCAAAGAAGCATTTCTGAAGGTATATTTACCTTTTCTTTTTTTTAATTAAAGTTGAGTTTCTCGCTCGATCACAATCTATAATGTCATTCGATTGCATCCTACGTTTAACAGCAGTTGTTATTCTATGTATGACAAACAGTTGTTATTTTATCACGTCTTAACGTCGAGACAGGTAAAGAGATGTGACGTCGGGAATCACCTTGTTCGTGTCGTCTTTGTCACGTTACGATACGTCACCTTTCACGTGTCGCGTGGGTATGTACATCGATCGGCGTCCGACCGCGATCAAACGGCCGCTCGCATTGCGAGCGAGTAGCGGGATAATTAGTTGGAGTACGTCGCTTCTTTGTCTCGGCACGATTACGTGTCGACGTTGTTCCACCGCGACATGCACACGTCGAGAATATCGAGGATCACTCCCGACTATACCGGGGAACCCCCCGCGCTCCATTGACTTCGTTCGCCGAAGGACGCTTTATCTCCGACCCACATACCCGGCATCTCTTCTGCCACGCGACCTCCATTCAGTCCGGCGTAAATACAAAGGGCGCCGGTACCCCCGAGCTCGATTGCACTCCCCCGAGAGAGGGAAAGAGAGATCGGCTGAGAAAAACCCCTTTGACACTTTGACACCTGCCACAAATCGATTTCACCGTCTCTTGAATAATTACACGGACGATAATAAAATTAGCATAACTGCAGCGATGAGAATTTCATAAAATTGGATCCGTCCTATTTTTATTTTGTTTAAAATAATATAATTTACTAAAAGAGATAAAAGGTATATCTCTCAGAGATAGTTGATAGAAAGAGAGGAAGAAATAGAGAATAATGTGTGGCGCGATTTTTTTCTTCTTGCAAATGTTAAACTCGACAAACTTCGGATAAATATTGCGAGAAATATCGCGGGAAAATCAAGGTGGCGGAAATTACGGGCACTTCGCGAGGCAGTTGGTCAGACACGGGAGCCGCAAGGCCGTATATTTTTAACCTGAGAACCTTCCGGCAACCCTGCCGCGGGATCAATACCTACAACCACCCTCGTCTCGCTGTGCTAGTACTACTGCTGGAAATGGAGACCACTAACTTTAACCTACATATCCGCCACCTCTGGCTGAGAGCCCACCGGTGGAAACTTGCTATCGAGTCAAGTACAGGAAGAGGCCGGGGGAGAAAAAAATGCAGGTACACGATGCAGATGCGCCGAGTAAAACCGCCCGCAAGAAACGAGCCGCGCGGCCACGAGTGCAACGAAATGTTTCTCGATAAGAAAGTTGGAAAACCCATTTCCGCTATCTTGCCCCGTCGAAATATCTCATTGCGATTCATGCACCGTTGCGCATAAAACGCAAATTACCTCCATCCCTGTAACATTTATATACTAAACGTAAGTCATATTTTCCATTAAATAATTATATTTGACTTATCTCAAGCTGATAAAATAAAGTAAAATTGAAAGTATCTTTCAGTATTTCATGCATGATAAGTACTATGCACTTAAGTAATTGGCTGTAACTTATCTCCAGGGGGAAAAAATAATATTTGTTAAATTTCGAATAATTAAGTTCTTCTGAAAATGAATAATAATCGCAAAATGTATTACATACAATTATATTACATACAATTATATGCTTTAAGAATTAAAATCCGTGTAAAAGGAAAAGATGGAAGAAGTCGGTAAAAGCAAGTATCACATCTCAATCAACCCTCGCATCTTTGGAAGGTCATCGGCCCGAAAGTCGTGAAAACTTTTTTTCAGTTTTCATCTTTCTCTTCCTCTTTCTTTTCCTCCCTATCTCAGATCGAGCTCCATTTTCCCTCGCGATGTCGTCGTCATAAAGGGTTGGAGGATAGAAGCCAAAAGAAGACGGGCAATCGAGTTCCGAGATTCTCAGGCTCGAGGTCGCCGGATATACCAGGCGCTCGTGAAGGAGCTCTTGATAGACGCCAGAAAATCTCTATTTACGAGAAAAGAATGAAGAGAGAGAGAGAGAAAGAGAGAGAAAGAGAGAGAGAGAAAAGAAAAGAGTAAAGGAATGAGAGACATCGAGGAAAGAACACCTTTCGCTCTCGGTGCCATTCAGAGAAAGAGCGACTTCCGCAATTGCGGCGGCGGCTCGCGAATGGCGGGATAGTCGTCTGCGCAATCTCGTCGTTTCTAAGAGCAATCCCTTTTATCACCTCTTATCCCGTTTCTTCTTCTTCGTTTGCGTCACAGGACTGTTTGTGAACGTGGGCATTTTTTTATACGACCAACGCCGTATGACGCGCGCGTCGTTTTCGCGGCGTGCATAATTTACACGACGAACACTCGGCGACGCACATAAACACA
>Ga0157363_1006675_pt1 | contig 10884 bp, 6 predicted proteins | sample AttsexASBM1_FD_111477 | JGI IMG/M metagenome (GOLD analysis project Ga0157363, IMG submission 111477) | Fungus gardens microbial communities from leaf cutter ant in Ribeirão Preto, State of São Paulo, Brazil - Atta sexdens ASBM1 | ecosystem: Host-associated > Fungi > Mycelium > Unclassified ...
ATATATATATATATATATATATATATATATATATATCTCCGTTTACATTTAAAACACTTTATTAATGAAAAACATTTAATTCAAATTGTTCAGATATATATAAATTAAAATCAATAATTTTCAATTGATATTTTTGATAACGTTTTAGAAATATAGTAAATATCAATAATTGAATATATTTAATAGAGAAAAAACGCATTGTATACTTGTTATATCCTTAAAGGATTACATGCGTGCGATAAATCAAGAAAGGAAAGAAAAAATATTAGATATTATAGCAAGAGTAAATTAAAATTATAAAGAGAATAAAAGAGATATATATCAGATATTAGGTATGGGAAAAAGTTCGTGGCGTTTTTTTAATGCCATCTAATGGGAAAAACGCCATGAACTTTTTCCCATACCTAATATTTGATAACTAATAAAATTATTTAAAGTCTAATGTATTGTTGAAAATACTAATTAAAAATCTTTATAGTTAAAAGCATGGAAGATGTAATCTACACGTATAAATATATGCAAATTCTTTTTCTAGTTTTAAAGTTTATAATTACAACTATCAAATATCTCGTGCAGTATCACTGACAAAGTTCTTCTTTTTTTCATGTGATGAGAAAAAGTTATTTCTCTCGAAATCCACTTCTCTTCCCTCATAAGTTCAGCAAGGAAGCGCGGCGAAAGAGCACGACGTGTAATGGGCCCAGCATTCTTTCTCTCGCGAGTGGCTCATGGCTCACGGCGATAATATTTACGATCCAAGCAGTTTGTCACTAAATCATTATGTGGGTCTACCTTTCGGGTATGCCCCGTGCACGCACAATCCGATGCCCTTCGCCACCGGGTCCAGCATTCCCTGCCTTTTCTCCTCACCCTCCAATTCTCATGCCGTTCCTTATCCACCTTGGAAACTGCACGCAACCCTCCCATCTCCCTTTTTCTTTTTCCTCCTCCCGTTCTCCCTCTATGCTCTTTCCTCGCAGATACGTGTTCCATGGGCCCGGTAGCGATTCGTCCACGGTCACTCGTGCGGTAAATCAGACCACGCTGACGTTTAATGCCGGCAAATTACACGCGAAATAAATGCCCGCGAAGAGAAGTGCGCAGCAAACGCAGTGCTCGAAACACAGAAACACAAAGAGAGCATGGGAAACAGATAAAGAACGAGAGATGAACTATCAGTATGCTTCTTCTGAGCGATCGTTATATCCCGTTTAATCTTTATCCGCCAATTAACAATTCGTTCGTCCCTTCTGTTCCCTCCTTACTCTTGTAACTATTTCTTGTCTACCATCCAATCAATAAACATTCATTAACGGACATTCACTATTTCCTATATCTTTCCGTCTTATTTGTTGAAACATCTTCGAGTGTATTATCCAACAAAATATAAATTTCATATAAATAATAATTTGTTGCATAGATCCACTTTAAAAAAAAAATAACAATATCAAATAATTGAAATTTATCATTATCTGATATTGAGATTAATAAACCTAATATACAGGAACTTAAATAGAAAGACAAAAATAATTGTTTCTTGATTAAAATTATAGCTAGTTGATAAAAGATTTATCAAATATAGATAAAAATATATTAAAAATAAGTTGAAGATTACGCGAGGAATAAATGAAAAATAAATAAAATAAAATTTTATAATGAGCAACTTTATAAGGTAGCTCAGCTTTAGCTTCGGAGTGTAACTTTGAAATGGTTTTCTGATGAACCAGGTATTAATGATTTCATGCCCATGCTACGTCAGAACTGTTCCCACTGACCCACGCTTGTTACGCGCTGTAAGCACAGTCGGCCGCAAATTATAGATTGTTCAATTTGCAGTAAATCTATAAAGATAATTCTCGCAAGACGCTGAAGGTGCCGAGTTGCCAACTTCTCTTCCGCATCACCGTATCTCGAAGATATTACGTGTTGTTCATAAGTTCTACAATCTCAGAATATAGCATGAAATACTATAATAAGTGTTTTGCAGTTGTCAATTTTTAAAAGAAATAAATTAATGCTATTAAAAAGTATTTTTTCTATTGCTAAATTGATTGCAAGTATATAACAAGTTTTCTCCTCGAGGATATCAACTATTAATAGCCTTTTGTTTACGTGCTTCTAATTTTACATGGAAATAACGATTTTGTTTAATTATCCAAAAATTTAATTAGATACAGTTCTGAAAATAATTTTTGTTGGATCAAAAGATAATTATATAGAAATCTCGAACATAATAAACAATGCTGCAAAATCTTTTGACATTTTAGCAACTATCTTGATATATAATTCTCCTATATTATTTATAATTGTTTTGATGGTCCAACAAAATTTTCAGATTTTTTTGTATCTAGCTAAAATTTTAGATACTTTAGCAAAAACCTTTCCCTGTATCAACGAAAATGTCTCAGCTTCACAAAATAAATCGGTTAATAATGCAGATATTACACATTGTTTCTTTCTCAGGCTCTAATTCATTTACACGAGCACAACGTAATCCACAGAGACATCCGTGGCAACAATATCATTTTGACGAAAGAAGGCGAAGTGAAATTAGTAGATTTTGGGCTCTCGAGAACAATGAAGAACGAATTTGAAAAAAGGCACACTTACATAGGCTCATCATCTTGGATGGCACCGGAAATGGTTGGCAGCAAAGATAGCGGAGTCGACGGTGGATATGACAGTCGAGTCGACGTATGGGCGATCGGCATTACGGCAATAGAAATAGCCGACGGCAAAGCACCGTTCGAGGACATGCATCCGACTCGTGCGCTCTTCCAGATCGTTCGGAATCCGCCGCCGACTCTCTACCGACCTGCTAACTGGTCAAAGAATCTCAATGATTTCATTTCCGAGTACGTGATCAGAGAGATATGAAAATCTCTTTGTTATGAACGAATATCGCGAATAAAATAACATGAAAGCTACAGCGACATATTCGTTTCAGGTGCCTCGAAAAGAATCCTGAGAACAGACCATACATGATGGAGATCATCGAACATCCCTTTCTATCGGAGCTACCCGAAAACGATTATCCTGTAATATATGATTTCAGTATAATGTAGATGAATTAAAAAAAGCAAATTATACGATGTATAATTATAAAATGTCCTCAAAAAATTGTCGGATTTCCAGAATCCTTGACTCTAAAGTACTATAGCTGTTGAAATACAGTATTGTTAATTGTTATCAATATGTAAATTTTACAAGAAAATAGACCATTTTATTTAATAAGTTTTTTAATTAGTAAGTTTTTCATACATTTCACATTTTAATGACAAAATATTTACAAAATTTAGACTTTTTGTAAACACAAATAATTCTATTATTAACTTAAAAGGAAGGAAAAAATAAGATATCAAAATCAATCTTGAGACGATATGGAAATTGGAATATGTAGTGTGTGTGTGTGTCTTCTCATAATACTTAAACAAAATATAATAAAATGTATAATAACAGAAAACTATTTAAAAATTGAAATTATTTATCATATTTTCTGCTATAGAACCTAAATGATCACTGAAGGCATAACTTAGCTCAATACTTGTTCTACTTATACATAAAATTTACGTATCAATAGTATTATAAGATTAAATTTTATTACATAATTCGGTTTTTTTTATTCCTTAAAACTTAATCGATTAATTATTAAAATAATGAAAATTATAATAAATTAAAATTTATTATTTATTAAGAATGATAAAATTTTACATCTTTCTAAATATTTTTTCTTGATTTAAAATTTTTCATACAACATCCTAGATAAGAAGAATAAGTACGAAATCTTTGCCTTTTCTTTTTTAAAATCTACAAATATTCTAATTAGAAAATATAAAAATCAAAAAGATGAATAAGTATACATATACAATATAATTTTAGTTGACACAAGAAATAAAAGCATTGACAATGGATCTTTCGGAGAAGGGCAAGAAACAAAGAAAAACCGAATCAATAGTTCGTCAAGGTTTCTTGAAGGTAACAACTTGCGCAAGTTAAATTAGGATGGATTTTTAATATGGATTTATATATATTAGAAGAAAATCTTAATTTTTGCACGATAGATTCATCAGGATGAACCACCGGAACAAATGCTTACAGAGGACTTAGCAGCGCTGGATACTTTGACTGAGGATAATATCTTGGATGAACTTCATGATAGACTGCGGCGAGGTGAATATCACACGTTTATTGGCGACATTTTATTGATACTTAACCCAAACGAGGAGAACGATATTTACGATGTTCACGTAAGTCTTATGTTAGATTTTCTACATTTGGATCATTTTTTCATAAAATTAACAAAAATGACATTATCTCTCTCTCTCAAAACCAATATTAAAACTTTCATTATTAAAAACATTAAATAGAAAAAATATCAATAATAAAAAGAAATTTAAAAAATATAAAATACAAAAAACAATGAGATAATATCAAAGTCTATTAATTTATATAAATAAGTATAATATAAGCAATATTTTTGTATCTATGATCGATTCATAATGCAAAAAATATCAAACGCATTTTACTTTTCGATTTATCTTCAGATTTTGTTTATAATTTTATATACTACATATCAAATAAATTATAATCTCATAAATAAAAAAGACCTGTTATGTAGATTCTGTAAATTATTAATCATGTATGTTCAATAATAAAATTGCAAACCATGTTATTATAAATTATACAACAAAAATCTGAACAATTTGATTTGCAGCATCATGCAAAATATCAATGCAAATCGCGATCAGATAATGCTCCTCACATCTATTCGGTAGCGGATAGCGCATTTCAAGATGTTATGCTCAACGAAGAACCGCAACACATTTTACTGGCCGGTGAAAGTAATTCCGGGAAAACAACGAATATGCTGCATTTAGTGGAACACCTTATGTTCCTCGGAAAAGTGAGCTCAATGCAACCATATTAGATATATAAACAGATATAACAAAATTACGAGAAAACTTGTTCTTTTTATTTTCAGGGTCTGCACGATACGGGAGCAAGAGTACTGCAAGCTATAAAAATTATTCATGCTTTTACGAATGCGGGGACACCGCTGAATACTAATTCTACCAGATGCATTTTGCAAACTCAGACGACTTTCGGGTCAACCGGTAAAGCATCAGGGGCGATATTCTGGTTATATCAGCTTGAAAAATGGCGCGTTTCGACTCACGACAGGTAATTTATTTATATTATAATGAAATTTTTACTTATAACATAACATATGCTACACAAAACCTTTAAATCTTTTAATTAAAAACTTTAATCTTTTAAAAATTTTTAATTTTGTAAAGTATAGAATAATTCGAAAGTTAAGGCATCAAAGAATATATCATATTCCATACTCCAATATACAACGGATTGCCATTATACAGGCGTCTATAACAAAAATATGCTAATAATAATTTTTTTACAATTTAAGAAAGTACAAAAATAATGGAATAAGAAAAATAATAAAACAAATTAAAAACAAATTAAAAACAAATTAATCTAATTAATATAAAAATGGTAAAATAGAAAATATGAAATAATAAATCGCAAAAGTGTATTAACACATCATAATAAAAAGTACTTTTCCAGAAATCAATCAAACTTCCATGTTTTTTACTACTTTTATGACGGTCTCGAAGCATCAGAAAATTTAAAATCGTATTTCTTACCAAGTGGGAGAAAACTTCGATATCTCAGAATAATCGACAAAAATATTGAAAAGAAACGAGCGTTCAAAGTGAGAAACGATCCACAAAACAACGTGGTTAAATTTAAAGAACTTACGGAATGTTTTAAATTCATGGATATGGAAGAATATTGCGAGACTATTTGGAAAATTCTTACAGCAATTCTGATACTCGGAGAGATTCGATTTATTGAAGGCAATAATGGAGAGGCTGAGTTGAATGATAATGAAATTGCTAACAGAGGTAAAAACTTGAATTCGAAGAATTCAATTTGTCAATGCAATGCATGAAAGATTTATTTTGAATATATTAAATCAGATTAAATATGTATTAAATATGTTTGTCTACGAAAACTGATTAGTTTTTGCGAATTGCAGTGGCGGAATTTCTTGGTTTAAACTCAAAAAAATTTATTTGGGCTCTCATTAATTACTGCTTAGTCGTAAAGGGATCAGCGGTACATAAGAAACATACTTGCGAAGAAGCAAAAGATGCACGAGATGTCTTGGCGAACACTCTTTATCAGCGTTTAGTAGATTGGATAATCAACATCATCAATTATAAACTTTCAATGACTCGTAGTCTTTAGTAAGTGAAAATTTTATCGAAGTGCAGAAAAAATAAAATATTGATGAGGATTTTGTATCGATGATTTTTTAAAACTTTTTTATTTTAATTTTCAGTGGTGATAAATATTCTATCAGCATCCTTGATCACTTTGGACTCGAATGTTTCTCAATAAATCGGTTGGAACAATTACTAGTGAATACGATAAACGAGCAAATGCAATATTATTACAATCAAAGAGTATTCGCCTGGGAAATGGTAAAAATTTTTAATGAATAATCTAAAATACGTATTAGTTTATATCAAATTCGTAAGATTTTATTTCAATATCTATTTTTCTTATTGTATAAATAATAAAAATATTCTATATCTTATTTGTATTAAATTTTTTTTTTTTAAAGAATTATATCCTATTATAATTTAACGTTTTAATATTCAAACATAGTTAAATATATGCTATTACATCATAAGGACCTCACACAAATCTTATGGAAAATGTCCCTCGGTTAAATTGGCTACAATTAAAATATGTTGTCCTCGATGTCCAAAATGAACAAAAGTCTCAATAGGCACGGATTCTCTAACTTCAATAATTTTCCGCCCAGAGATATTTAAAGTACGTAGAAGCTATGTTGCTTCACGAATCAAATATATGAATATATCTCTTTCTCTCTCTCTCTCTTTCTCTCTCTCTTTTGTTCTTTTTCTCTATTCAAGAGGTTTTAGTCAGTCGAACAACTTGCATAATGCTAATACCAGCGCTATTGTAAATTTTGAATTTTATAACGCAAAAGTACTCAATAAAAAATAACTTTATTATAGTGTTTTGGAAAGCTCTGGACATTATATTCTGCTATTATATTCTGGAATAAAAAATAGAGTGTTCTATAAAAAAATCGATGTGACCTTGATCTTAATCTGTCCTTGGCGACTCCACCTAAAATCAAACTAATAAGATTAGATCTTTTCAAGTCCTACAGTGTTTTGTCCGAATATTTTTACGATTGGACCTTATTCTGCGAAGATAAAAGGATGGTACGAGTGGTCTATATATACTCTCTAAATCTGAATTAGTGGATAATCATTACTATCAGTGCCAAATATCACTGATAAGTAAATTAAATGTGAGATCTCTAATCTAGTTAATCTTTATTTTGTGATCTAACTAATCTTGTTTTAGTGCTTAAATTCAATGAATATGGTATTGAAATTAACGTGTAAATATCAATTATATAATGCTCAAACATTTTTCCTTTTTTTGTTGAACTTCACTGATTATCAGTGCAAAGTATGCCACTGGGGAGACAGTACTCTCTAAATTTGAATCAGTGAATAGTCACTAATTATCCAATGATATACTTGGCACTGATAATCAGTGAAGTTCAACTAAAAAAGAATGTTTGAGCATTATATAATTAAAATATTAATGTTTGCATGTTGTTAATTTCAATTTTCCAATATTATATTCATTGAATTTAAGCATAAAACAAGATTAATTAGATCATATAATAAAGAGCTAGATTAGGAATCTCACATTTAATTCATTACCAGTGGCATACTTGGCACTAATATCATATATATATAGAAAAAAAAGCAAAAGAGAGAGAGAGAGAGATATAATATTTGGTTCGTGAAGTAAAATGGTTTCTACATACTTCAAACGTCTCTGGACGGAAAAATATTGAATTTAGAGAGTCGTGCCCATTGAGACTTTTTTTTCAGGATAAATCGAGGATAACAATATATTTTAATCCCAGCCAATTTAACAAGGGGACATTTTCCATAAGATTTGTGCGGAGTTCTTACTCGCGCCTTTTAAAATTAATAATTAAGTCACAATTATCAAGAATTTCATATATGTATCTATATATCAAATCAGCAATATACTAATGTATAATTAATAATTCTATATTATAAATGAAAAAAAATTTGTTTTTTTTCTTTTACGGTTTCAGCAAGAACAGGAAGAGGAGAATATACCTATTCAACGATTATGCTTTTACGATAATAAGGAAACAGTTGATCAACTAATGAACAAAGGAGATGGTCTTTTTCATATTATCGATGATGCTTCGCGGCAAATGCAAGACGCTCAGTACATTCTTGAGAGGATTAAAGAATATAAACATAGCACTCACATAAAACCGGTGAGTTCACACGAGTTCATGATCACACATTATACCGGTAAACTGATGTATGATGCTAGCGAAATTGCCACGAAAAATCGAGACTTCGTACCGCCAGAAATGATCAACACGATGAGATACTCTTTGCACGATGCAGTTAAAGAAATGTTCACCAACAAGCTAACCAAGTCGGGGAATCTAACAATTGTTCACAAACATTGTTTCGCGGCGAAGAAAACAATGAAAACAAAATGGAGTGCTCTTATGCAAGAATCTTCCATGTTTCGAGTAAGATCGTAATAAAAGTATTTCTCTTATTATATCAAGATATATGTGTATACATATATATATATATATATATATATTATATTATATGTATATTTGATATATCTCTATTTTAATTTCAATAAAAAATATTTAACTATTTTATTTTATAATCTGGCGCATTTCTTAATTTAAACATTAGAAGCATTTGAAAATGAATTTTCCACACATTTTCCTTTTCTAGTATAGTTTCTAGTATAGTTTTACTCAAATCTTTCATTTAAATTCAACAGAAATATAACACTGCATCCAAAGGACAGTACTCGCAGATACGCAAAATGCGAACGTGTTCGTCGACATTTAGAGCAACAAGTCTTGAAATTCTGAAAAATCTCGCAATAGGAAACGGTGGCACGCATTTTATAAGATGCATACGTTCCGATCTTGAGGATACTCCTCGTTGCTTTTATCGGGAAATCGTCAAACAGCAAATTAGAGCGTTAGCAGTTCTTGATACAGCGAAAGCTAGACGACACGGATATCCGTATAGGATACCTTTTCAAGAATTTCTTCGAAGGTAATTTAATTCTTTAATCTTTTAATGCTTTGTAAAATAATATTTTCAATTAAATATAACAAATTATATATAACAATTATATATAACAAATTATGAAGAACGTACTTAATTAATTTTGATATAAAGCTAAATGTATGAAAATTTTTGTAATTTATATAATTAATCAAGCAATAGTATTTTTCTATTATATGTCTTCCTATTATGAAAGGCGATTCTTTTTAATTACAGATACAAGTTTTTAGCCTTCGATTTTGACGAAACAGTAGAGATAACGAAAGACAACTGCAGACTGCTTTTGATCAGATTAAAAATGGAAGGATGGATTATTGGCAAAAGTAAAGTCTTTTTAAAGTACTACAATGAGGAATACCTATCCCATTTATACGAGATTCAAGTGAGAAAAATCATAAAAATACAGTGCATGATGCGTGCTTTTCTAGCACGCAAAAATATCGCTTTGAAAATCAACGATATCAAAAAGGAAATTGGTAAGTAAATTCTCGATCGAATAAATCGTGATAAATGTGATTCGCTAATATACAATTCGCTTATATACAATTTAATAAATAAATTTAATAAATATATTTATTCGTATATATTCGTATATGGTTTTTTCAAATATTAGTGCAAAGTTTCAAATATTTCAAAGATGGTAAAAACATTGTTTCAGTGAGAAAAGCATCAATCAAGAGAAACTCATTTACCGAAGAAGAAGCGGCTTTGGTGATACAGAAAAGTAGGTATTAAAAAATATAAAAAATAATATTATCTCTTGATTAAAATATGTGATTTCACTTACTTTTTATATTTTTCATTACAACATACTATCAACAATAAATAAATTCAAATATTCACATGTTGATCCAAGTGTACCTACATAAATAATTTATAAAACGTTTATAAACTCGTCAAAAAATTATACTTTATTATGCTTTCAGCATTCAGAGGGCATATGGCAAGAAAAGAAATGGGACCCTTATTGAAAGAAGAGATGAGCCAAGAAACGAAGGATTTCATCAAGTTCTATTGCAGCAAATGGAGATCAAAAAGCATATTTCAAGTTCTCCTATGGTACCGTGCAGCCCGCTATCAAGATTTCGTACAATTATCACAACAGGTATATTATCTTTATTTTAATTAAAATTTACAAATTAATTTCTTTTAATTTAAATTAAATTTAATACAAAAAATATGTTATTAAGAAGTTGAAACAATTTTTACGAAAAATCAATTACAAATATGTAAAAAATATTAATGAATAAATATTCTAATTTTTTTCTGTAAAATAAAACGATATAAAAATTTTTGATAAAAATTACAAATAAATTATCAAAGGTTTTTGTAATAGGTTCATCTATACAATCAATCGATTATGGCAGCTTTGGAGAAATTAAATGAAAATGTATCTCTTGAAAAAGTCGATCCAAATGCCAAATTAGATGCCTACATAAGTGAGGTGAAACCACCTGAAGTATATAAACTACCTTTCAATATGCAACAAGAACTTCCGTATTTCGATATGAATTACATAAATGATCCTTCAAATATAAATATTAAACGAGGGTAAGTTACTTAAAATATCTTTTAACTTCAGTCCATAGCAAGAGCCTAGATGGAGAATATTACTAAAAACGTGTAATATATATTATAAATATAAAACATTGATATA
>Ga0157363_1006676_pt1 | contig 10884 bp, 6 predicted proteins | sample AttsexASBM1_FD_111477 | JGI IMG/M metagenome (GOLD analysis project Ga0157363, IMG submission 111477) | Fungus gardens microbial communities from leaf cutter ant in Ribeirão Preto, State of São Paulo, Brazil - Atta sexdens ASBM1 | ecosystem: Host-associated > Fungi > Mycelium > Unclassified ...
ACAGTTAAGACGATATAACACGATGAGTCCATGAGGCTTAGTACATGAGGAAACAACGAGGAGAAAATGAGGACTGGGTTAGGACATCGCCCCTACTATATGAGGTGCTGACTGATACTACTATGGCGCAGCCAATCGTTGTCATCATACCCTGTACCCATGTCCATGTTGACTCCAGGAGGCGTCGATCATAACAGATAGTTCTTGGATGAAGAGATAAATGTCTAGCAAAAATGTTTAAGGAGTATAGAATGGACAGAATTGATTTATACTGGAAGAGGTTTAGAAGTATAGATAAAATAGTAGGCTTTATCTTCTTTTATTTATCTTTGTAGAGAATTCTCTTATATTGCAGTCAATATATCATTGGCAACTCTATTAAACTCTAAATGTTCTCACTAAATCTTGGAGGTTTTACATTCAAATCTTAGAACTTCTGAGTTTATTCTTGAGACTTTTATACTTTAGCCTTAATTTGAATATTGTATTTTTAAACTTGTTTCTATCTTTCTCTCTATTTAGCAACTCTTGTAGTAAGGTTCATACAACTCTCAGATAAATTCATTGACTTATCCACTATCTTATAGTATGTTAAGTGTGATTCATACATGAAGAGAAAAAGTCTAAAGAAGTTTGCAAAGTTTAACAAGTATGGAAACTTATCAAAGCTCATGGGATTTTAGACTTTTCAATTGACCTTAGCTTCAACTTATATGTTGTGTCTCCTACTAGTCACAGTGTCACAATTTCAGAGAAAAATCTTGGAAGATGAAAATAGAAGTTAAGCAAATAAGAAAAAGTATGTTGTCATTAATATCAGAGTTTTGGTGTTATCACATACCATTCAAGCACATCCAACACATCTAACTATATCATTGATAATGATTACCTAAGCTCTGCTCTGCTCTGCCCAAAACATCTATAAAAGTGGATATTCTCCTTCTGGTCTACATATTATTTCTAGTACAGATCAACCTAGTTTCATTTCATGTTATATCACTCCATTACTGATCACATGGCTCCTTATAATGTCTATGGAACTCTAGACTCAATTTCTGAGAACTTTAGTGTATCAAGAGTAGTTATCTACCTTCTCCAATCCTTAGAATAAACTTAGTACTAGTATTTAAAACAAATATATTTCTTATCACAATTTCCTCCCAAAATATAACTATTCTAACAAGCAGAGGTGTAGCTTATCCACTGAAGCTAAGATTACTCTGAAATCACATCCATATATATTGGATAATGTTTCCATACTCTTCCAATGTCTTTTGCAGATTTTCCTATAAATTATTTCTTCTTCTGGATATATTCATTACCTGACAAGTGTCAATTTTAGTCAATTATTAGGCTAGTGATTATAGAGTAACTATTAGCCTTAAATAAAAGAGTAATTATGTTATGATCTAAAGTCCTTAGAGTGGGACAGAAGAACAGCTCTTATATTGAGTAACACAAGAAAACTCGATAGAGATCCCTTTACAAACTAATCTACCTCATATACTACTACTGATGGTCTGTGCTCACTACTGTGCACCCTACCCTAAACGACCATGTGTAGCACATGAGGTCAACATATGGTATTCATGTTGTTTGATGTCATTTGTTCTAGACCCTTCTACTCCATTCTCTGCTTCTGTCTTTAACCCTAACCCTATGTTCTAAAAACAGAAAAATAAGAAAATAAAACAAAAATGAAAATGAAAATGAAAGATAAAATAGAGAAAACTAAGTCTACTGTTTGTGAACTTGACAAATTAAGTAAAGCTCTAAGTAGATGTTTCAGTAGTGAAACACTGAAAGAAGTTTAGGTTAGATAGAAGAAAACTCCATATAAAAGACTAAGTATTTGTAAAGTTATCTAGAAAGAAACTTTATATAAAAGACTAAGTATTTGCAGAGTTTGAAAAGAAATAACTCTATTATGAAAAATGGTGAAAAAAAGTCCAAATACTTACAAAATTTGATATAAATAAAGCTAAATATCTGTAGGGTTTTTATCATAAAATAAGCTACTTACTGATTGTGATATTTGAACTTAGATAACTTGATAGTGATGATAGGTGATGAGTAGTATCAATAAGAATAATTAATGTTGTTAAGTCTAAGGTCTAATCCTCAGATACAGAGGTATATATATACAAAAGAGTAATAGTCTGTGTGCAAGCTATCTTTATTACATAATCAAAACTCATGCCTAATGGGGATATTATCAGGCTAATTTTGGAAAACAACCAATTATGTCACTATATTGATATATTTGTATCTTTATGAATACTTATCATTATGAAATATACTATATATAATCAAAAATGGTTTGATAAGCACTTTCTAATGCAAGTTTAATAATGTAAATCCATCTAGCTATTCATGAGATATTAGCCAACAAAACTTTTACAGTTACTAATGGCCTGATATCTCAGTTATTTGTTGTCACTTTTGTACATCCTACATATATATAGATAGCTCTCATTTGGGGCTTTCTAGCATAACTTAGTTTGTGAAAATTGGTCTACTAATTGTGAAGATACAAGCTGAATGAAGTTTGTAACAGTTTTGATACTAGAATATCCATATTGGAAACAGATGTAACTCAGAGTTTGGACTGTGACAAAGTTATATAAATTCACAGTATTAGAAGAAACAGAATACACAATAGTATGGTATAATATGGCTATGCTACTGATCATAGTATGAATGCTTAGTAAGCAGAGTATTTTACAATACATGGATATTTTTAGTAGGACAAAAAACTAAAGTTTTTATTTTGTATTGTTCTTATATCTTTCAAATTAACCTTAAGAAGGCATTGCTTCTTTCTTTCTTACTACCATCTTGTATGATAGCACTTATAAAAAAATTAGCAAATATATTGTTTTCTACATTCACTAAGGCTTTTTCATCCAGCTCAATGACTCAAAACCCTTCCAATCTGGACATCAACATTAACATCAACACTTTTAGAGAGAGATCTGTATCCTCTAACAACAAAAGTTCAAGAGAATTCTCTATATATTCAAATACTTCTTCTGTTCTGTACTTTAAGAGAATGGAAATTTAAAGCAACAATCCTTTTTAGAGCAAACAGGTCAAACAGGCCAAGATTGGAGAGATAAATCTCTCATATGCTACCTTTGTTGTGGCAACCACTAGTTACAAAGACTAATAACTATACAGCGAGTAAATCTCTTAAGTAAATATCAAGTAGGAAGTTCATAAGAGAACTTGACAAGAAGTCTCTTCTATATTAGAGTCCTATTTATACAAAACATGCTTGGTCCATGCTACTAATAATTAGTCCTACCCTTATATTTATGTTGTATTCTCATATCCACCTCATTTCCTACTCAAGGCTACCATGTTGTCTTCATGTGCCCTGACATCATCTTCCAGACTCTTCCACTATGTTCTAGGCTTATGACGTTACACCATGTGACCTGTCATGTAACTTTTGTATCACATGCCTCTCTATCGTCCAAAAAAAAAGAAAAGAAAAAGAAAATCCATATAAAATCAGAAAAAATAAAATAAAATAAAATAAAAATTGTTAGTGTCCAAAGCATCCCATAACAATCTTCAGTAATGAGATTAGTATACCAGTTGAACAGGCAACAAGTAATACCTTCAAGAAAGGAATATAATATGTAATCAATGAGATACTTGTCCTAAACAGTATGCCCATTCCACAAGATGAGAATAAGATGATTAATAATAACATATCTCCTCTACAAAAGGTCTTTAACATCCCTTTATTATATGAGTTTTTAGAAATTGATGTAATGAATATGATAACATTATTACCTTGCATAGCAAATTACATCAAGACCAATAAAGTAGAATGAAGAGGCATTAATAATGTCCCAGCTCTTAACAGATTTGGAAAAGCTATGTAACTTCTTATTTCATTTATATATGAATTAGAATAGGATGTAATTTATTCTGACAATAAGAGTAGGACATTTAGATAGAAAGTATTGTCCAAATTCACTCCAAAAATTCAGGAATACAAACTGACTCTGAAGGTTGACAAATTCAAGAACAAGCTTGCAGAAATCATCAAACTCTCTCCTTTCATTCTGTCTAAACCATCCAAAGAAATTTTGGAAAAGTCAAAATTCTTTGAGAAAATCTATAAAACAGTGGAAAAAGCCAAACCCAACAATAAGCTGTCATATACTCAAGTATCATCTCCTCAAGTCAGCAAAATCTTAAAAATCAAAGAAAATTTTCCCAATTTATCTATGAAAAAAATTAAAGATATCAACAAAATAATAAACATTCCAGGCAAGCCAAAACCCAGGATTAACATAATGATTAAAGGGCTATCAAGAAAACAAATTATTGTAAGCAATAATAATAAAACTAAATTCACAGCTTCATCTAGTGAACATATTGCTAACCTCAACAGGGTATTCAAGAATATCAAATCAGATGTGATGGCTAACTTTACTTGTATGGATCAAATAAGTGTTGTTATTGTTACTAACAAAGTTGCTTCTCTATCGAATCTTCAAATAATTGAGAACTATGTAAAGAATATAGAACATATCAATTCAGAGGATGTGGAAACTCCTCATCTTCCACAATCAAAGTCTTACTTGAAAAATATGAATATTTTATATTTTATGGAAAATACTAACACATCTCTAAATTCAAGTGTCATTGAAACTATTCTCAAAAACAATCATATTTTCAATAATGTAGTGATTGTATTAAAATCTTGTGTCATCAAGATATCACCTAAGTTAGACATGGCTATTGTTTGGCTAAATATATGGGATGTTCAAAGCAATAGCAAAGCTAAAGAACTAATCAACAGATATTTCAATATAAGAAGTTATATTGCCATTATTTAAGGCAGAAATATGAATCCAGACATCCTTCAGTATAAGAATTGCTGGAAATAGGAACATATAACCTTTTCTTGTTGATCCCAAGGATCAAAGTATATAAAGTGTAATGGTCCATACAAAACAGAATATCATTGGCAATTCACTTGGTGCTGTAAGGCTAACTTTAAGATAAATCTTCCTAGACTGAAGACCAAACAGGGTGAATCATGCCCTCATTCATTTAAATTCTTGAATTGCAAAGAAGATTACCAAGCTGATTTGAATTTATGCCTATTTTGGAAATATCACTTCAATAAAGAATAGCACTCAAATAAATATCAAGAACTCTAAGATATTAGGAAACAATCAATATGCTCAGTTGTGAGCGGTAATCAAACATGATTATCAAAAACATCAGAATCTTTTTGCAAAGTGTTCACAAGAATAAACTACTTACTAATACAATTTCATTCAAGAACCCTCTTAGTCATTTATTTAATTGATTCTTAATTCTCTCAATGAGGAAGGTAAATGTTTGATAGGAGCTCCAAATTACTCTAACTGGATTACTTTCTAGATCTACTGTGATCAATAATGACTCATCCAAAGTTATTTCATATATAAATATTTGGTTATCTCATCTTTGTTTTTCTCTTCAAAAAGATATTTTTAACCATAGGGACATTTCTTGTTTTTTCTTTTTCAATGATGGTAACATTTTATTTTTAATTAATATTTACTCTGATTCATCTCAAACAGCTTTAAAGTATCTAAAGGATACTGAAGCTAATATTTACAACATCTTAATTATGGCAAATGATTTCAACATTAGGAATAATAATTAGGATCCTTCTTTTCCATATCATTCTTCTCATAGCAATCTTCTTATTGACATTGTAGATTTGATAGACTTATGCTTGTCTAAATTCAATAACCAGGTTCCCACTAGGTATTCAGACAATATGAACAAATCCAACTCAGTCATTGATCTCATATTTCTTAGATCAAACTTGTTGAAGCTTAACAGTCATACAATTCATCCAAAATGGAGACATTCATTGGATTATGCTCCACTTACAGTCAATATTTCTATTAATGAAGAAATTCTATCAAGAGACTTGACACTAAAAGTCTTATGAATAAAGATAATCTCAATAAAAATGTTTAAGAATTTACTGATATAACAGACCATATTTGGTTCAAACATTTGAAACTCGTTAATATAACAAAGCATTCCAAAGCATGGTGGAACAATGTTTGTAGAATGAAACTAACAAAATACAAATCATCCAAACAAGTCAAAGATTGGAAATCATTTAGAAAAGCTATAAAAGAAACCAAACAAGTATTTTTTTGATGACAAGATTCAAGAGATTGCTTCAAGAAATCATAGTTTTTGGAAACTCATAAATTGGGTGAAGAAGTGTAAACTCCCAGCTATTGAAGCTATTCAGCATAATAGTCAACCATGTATAGATCTCAAGGATTTATGAGAAGTATTGTATTAATCATTCAATTTGGTGCAAGATTGACAAGTTAATCTAGATATATTAGATGAGCTCTTTACCAAGCCTACTATGATTTGGAGTCCTTTTTCATTCAAAGAATTCAGGAGTACCATAGCTAAATGCAACAACCTGTTGACTCTGGAACTAGATAAATTGTTTTGGAAATACCTCAAAGCTATAGTTAAAGATGACGTGTGTCTAAATAACCTTGTTAACATCGCTAACACATGTATTAACTTAGGATATTGGCTGCCACATTTCAAAATGTTGTCTTCTATCATTATTTCTAAGTCCAATAAGGCTTCTTATGACTCTCCCAAAATGATTTGTCCTATTGTTCTCTTAAACACAATTGGAAAACTCATAGAAAAGGTTATTGGTGAAAGACTTCAATTTCAAGTGATTTCAAAGAACTTCATCCATCAGTGTCAACTAGGTAGCTTGAAACAATGATCCACCACAGATGCAGAAATTGTATTAACTCATTTTATTAGAGCAGTATGGGTTAAGAACCTTTTAACTAGTACATTGACATTTGACATCACCCAGTTTTTTCCTTCTCTCAATTATTAACTTTTTCCTTTGATCTTGAATAAGGCTAGTTTCAATTCCAAGATTTCTATATTCTTTCAAGATTACCTAGTAGACAGAAAAACCCATTATCTTTGGAACAATTTCTCTTCTTCTTTATTTAGTGTTGACATTGGTGTTGGACAAGGCTCTACTTTATCACTAGTCTTATTAGTATTATATATTTCTCCTGTTTTTCATAGTTTGGAAAAAAGACTGAAAAACCTAAAAATTCCAATTTCTCATATCTCTTTTGTAGATGGCAGTCTATTTGTTTCATAAGAAAAATCATTGGACAAAGCAATTTCTGATCTTTTTTATAGTTATAATTTTTTCTTATCTCTTCTTGAATATTTCAGTTTAGTCATTGAATATGGGAAATCTGAAGTTTTCCATTTTTCTAGGGTACAAGAATTGTTCAATCCTTCTTTCTTGGATCTCAGTACTCCAGGAGGTCCTATTCTTTGTCTCAAAGATACATAGCATTATCTTGGGTTTATTTTTGATAGAAAATTGACATTTTGACAACATATTAATTTCTATGCTAACAAAACCTTATCTACAGTCAAGTACATGAAAATGCTTAGTAACTCATCACATGGATTAATCTCTTCTTAAAAACAACTCTTCTATAAAATATGTGTTCTACTTATCACTTTATATTGTTATGATTCAATGATCTTAGAGTGGGTTAAGGAAAGGAACCTTGTATTAGGGTTAACACAAGAGAACTCAATAGAAAACTCTGTACAAGATTGACTATCTTATATACTAAACTACCATAATCTGTACACTACTTCTCTAACCTTTCCTAAACATTCATGTATTTGCCTTAAGGTCAACATATAGTACACATGTTGTATAACATTATTCTTCCAGAATCTTCTATTTCTTTCTCTGTGATCTTGTGACTTGTGACCATTACTGTGACCATGTCATCTGATGTGACTGATGTGTGACAGTATGATCATGACATCATCCTAATCCTAAGTTTAGAAAAGAAAAAATAAATCAAATGAAAATGAAAAGAAATATTTAAATAAAAAAACTAGTATCTAGGCTTCACATATCTGATATATATAGTTTTTCTTTGTAGTATTACAACAAAGCTCCTCTTGCTTACCCACTCAAGGAATTAAGGAAAATGCAAAGAAGAATAGTGCTATGGATCTTAGGTATCTTTTGCATCTTACCCTTTTTAGGAATTGAGGCTATTGCTGGACTCATTCCTATTCACCTTTATCTTCAAAAACTTAGCAGATATCAACAACTCAGAACTCACTCACTTCTCAAAAATCATATCATCAAGTTCCTTTTGGAGAACAGACATAATGAACTTGGTAGAAATTATTGTCTTTTGCTAGAAAATTTGACTTCCATTCAGCAGTTAAAAGTCAAGGGTCCTATTGCTGACTCCAACAATAGACTTAATAAAATATTTCCCTCTTTCAATCCTCTTAGTAACAAAATTTCTCCTGGTTCCAGATTAATTGATATTTTTTCTAGTCATTTTTCTTTCCATTCTTCTAATCAAAAAAGCAAAGACAAAAGATCAGCACATATTCACAAACTAGAAGAATATGTTCTTCAAACTTCAGCCAACTCAAAGATAGTTGTTGTAGTCTCAGACACCAGCATCAAGAATCATATTGCTATATCTATAGCTCATGTTCATTCATTCACAAACCCAATCATAAAGATCTTACATTATGTGATTAACATCACAACCACAGAAGCCAAGCTATTTGCCATCAAATGCAGCATAAATCAAGCTGTTTAAATAGCTAGCATTAATCATATCATTGTCATCACATATTCTCTACACACTATTCACAGAATTTTTGATTCATCAGTTCATCCATATCAAATCCAATCATCTGTAATATCAAGAGAACTTAGAGAATTCTTTAATAAAGATTGCTTCAATTCTATCAAGTTCTGGGATTGTTCTAACAGTGATTACTAGTCTCTCCATATAACTATGGACAAAGAAACAAAAAAATTCAACCTTTTGCCCCTTTTTTCTTGCAAATTATCATGGGATTTTGATAGGAAGAATGAATATGACAACATTCTTAATATTTGGAAAATGATGTTCTAAGTGTCTGGTGCAAAAGAACATAATTTTTTAGATCTTCATGATGATGAAAACTGTCCTATCAAATCTTCATATTCACAAGAAGGTTTATGGATCAGATATTTTGGACATTCAAACTCACTATGCACCAGAGCTATAAGAGCTATTATCAATCATACTCTTATAAGAGAATATTGTCTTAGATTTTTTCCTAAAGATTTTAGTTGTCTATATGGAGATTATCCAATTGAAACAAGATATCATATTCTTTATAAGTGTAGGAGACATAACAACTATTGAAATTCAAGATGAGATACTATCTGTCATTTTGTATCTTTTCTGAAGTTCAACAAGAATGTGTTCTCATTTTAAGAAAATATTAACTAATAGATATGTGCTAGCTTTTGTTCTAGATTTTTAGTTAGTCTTATTCTTTTCTTTCCACTTTTTCTTTTTCTTTTTTCATGTTGTTTGCTTATAAATGTACATAGTTACAAAGTAGCTACTGTGGACTGTCTTCACACCCTGCATAATAAATTGTTGATTTAAAAAAATCTTAAGAAGGCACTCTGTCACAATCACAAGACTTTAGAGTGGATCAAGTAAAAAAACCTTATATTAGAGTAAAGTTCCTGGTATAAACTTATCTATCTTATATATGCTAGGCTACTGGTCTATGTTACAGTACCATTAACCTATTCTAAAGGTCATATGTTATCCATAAGGTCAATATATGTCAAATATATTGTAGTAACATCATTTTTTTCTAAAATATTCCATCATATGACCATATGACCATGACTAATGTATGACACTGAATCATGTTATATGATAATTTTGTAACAGTGACATATAATATCATACTAACCCTAACCCTAAGTTCTGAAAATAAAAAATAAAAAGTGTTAAGTTCATTGTCTTCAATTCTGACATACTCAACTACTTATTAGCTCTCTTTCCACTGTTAAATAGAAGGCTCTTAAGAATTTCATTAATGAAAACCTTCATTTAGAATTTATTCAGCTTATATTCCCATTCTCTCATGAAGTATTTGTACTTTTTAAGTAGAATAGAAGTATATCATATACAAATCAAGTATTCTTGTATAAATAGTAGAATAATATACAAGAACTTCTTGTTAAGTTCTCTTATAATCCCTATAAGAAAACCTCTATAAGATACCTTGGTCATCACAATCAGTAGTCATCATGACATATATATTTCTTTTATACAATACCTGCAGACTTCTACTTGATGTCAGAACTGAAGACAGTAGACTTTCATTTTTGTTTTCTATTTTATTTTCTTGTACTTTTTCTTTTTCTTTTGAAGTCAGGGGTTAGTATGACATCATAGGTCATAAGTCACATTATATGACTTGGGTGTTACACAAAACACATGACACATAGAATATTGTAGAAGAATCTAGAAAGAATGATATTATACAGTGTCAAGATCGAAGAAGGTGGACTTGACTTATTTTATTTTTCTTTTCATTCTCTATTTTCTTTTGATTTTATTTCTCTATTTTTCTATTTTTAGAACAACTGGGGTTAGGGTTGATCAGTCACACCATCACATCAGTCACCTGATGGCGAAGTCACAAGACAGATCACGAGACTTGGGAGAATTTAGTAAAAGATTCGAGAACAAATGACATTATACAACATGGACTACACATGGTTGTTTAGGGTAGGGTGCACAGTGTCTAGCATGGACCATCTGTAGAACTATATAAGGTAGACTAGTTTGTAGAAGAGTTCTCTATCGAGTTCTCTTGTGTTACTCAATACAAGAGTTGTTCTATTGTCCAACCCTAAGGACCTTAGTTCATAACATACAGCATGTACAACACATGGTCATTTAGGGTAGGCTACAGTAGTAGAGCATGGAC
>Ga0157363_1006677_pt1 | contig 10884 bp, 8 predicted proteins | sample AttsexASBM1_FD_111477 | JGI IMG/M metagenome (GOLD analysis project Ga0157363, IMG submission 111477) | Fungus gardens microbial communities from leaf cutter ant in Ribeirão Preto, State of São Paulo, Brazil - Atta sexdens ASBM1 | ecosystem: Host-associated > Fungi > Mycelium > Unclassified ...
ACAGACGACGAATCGTCTGTGATGTTCGTGAATTTACAGCTCGTAACTACGACGACTGCATTGTAAAATATATTTCAGATGAACGGGAATTCGTGAAACGCATGAAAAGATATTCGAATCTAGGAGAGAACAGTATGATCATATATTTTTTTACCTCGTATGTGGATTTTACGTCGCGCTCGTTCGTTTTATTCCAACAAGACCTCATGCATTATCAAGAGCGTCTCGATTTAATAATCGGAAACTCAGTATGCGATTAGTGTTTGATCTTAGTTCAAAAGCCTGTCCGTGGAAATATTTGCGCGCGGAAGCGGTCGTTCCGGCGAGAAGTATCTTGCGAGAAGGCGAGTCGATTAGACGTCAAAAGCGCTAGGAAGAATTCTACCGCGTGCGAACCGTATAATATTGAACTTTACGAAGTACGTTGATATCTCAGAAAATATGGGAGTCAGTAACTCAGAAGGAGTATTCTTTAATAACGTCGAAATCCACTTTTCCTCGAGAAAAAGTCAGGCGAACGATTTCATATGTAAATCGAGAGATCTTTTAGTCACGTAACGTTAGTCGCATTAATCCCTGTAATATACTTGAAATCAAAATTTGTATTAAAACACTGATAATTCCAAGTTGTATGTATTTAATGAATGTATTTAATGTATGTAGTTTAATAAACTATACTTTGTTTATGAATTAACATTGGTAAACGTGTTCTCGCGCCGATATACTCATCGCCAATATATTTATATAAAACCCATTTCGAACATTGTGGAACATTGTCTTATACAGTAGAGAGAATAAGAAGTTTTTCGTTTCGCAATCTCACGATTTTCACGACGCGGCCGGTTATTGTGGTCCGAGCTAAAAGGCTTTCTCTTTTTCGCTGCTAAAGGGGAGCCGTTAAGGGCTCTTCGCTTATCAAGCAAGCATTCCGCGGGAAAAGAAAAGATCACGTGCGCGCGATCTAATAACGAGCTTTTAGAGTACAGACGCGCACACACAAATATATATATATATATATATATATATATATATATACGCGCACATATTACAGAGAGATATGTGTCCGGTGCCGTACAGGTACAGTTCGGTTCGACACTTCGCCGGTCGCGCTGGTTGACGATCGGTCCGGCTCGGTGCACCCGATCAAAGCTCGTTTTTATGAGGCCCACACAAACCGTTCCCGATTGAAAAAAAGAGAGAAGAAGAGGTGGAGCAGACAGGGGAAGGAATAAGCCGGGGACAAGACAAGCTTAACGAAAAAACGAGTTATGAATTACTCACGTCCGTAAATAGTAGCCGGAGTTACAGAAGCGGGGGTGATGCACCGAGTACACGCCCTGCCGAGTACCTGAGTTGCTTATGCAAGTACATACGAACCCCTCCGAGTAAACACGATACCGCGCGCACATAAACAGGCAACGCGTACAGCCCCGTCGCGGCGGTCTCATCCCAGTTTCGCTCTGCTTTTTTCCCCTCCCCTTTTTTTCTTTCCCCTTCCTCCTTCCCCCTTTCCCCGTATCTTTTTTTTTGTTCATACGTGTCCGATACAGCGCCGCCTTGTTCATTTCCAGCAAGTCGCTTCATTGATCAAACTGTGTATTTGGCGGCGCGCACATGTACCGTGCATTTCAGAATTATCTTATTTCTTTCGATCCCAACGGATTTCCCCGTTTCTCCGTGATTGATTTTTTTCTCAGCGATGTTTTAATTCTCTTTTTGATAGCTCTACGTAAATTATATAATTTATATACAAATATTATAACAAAATTTGTATTAAAAATTTTAATTTAATAATGTACTGAAAATCTAAAAAGAGAGGTCGAAATGTTTAGAATTATTGTTATGATTTATTGTTATGAATTATTGTTATTATTTGATTAATTATCACTACATTGATATACTCATAATTTAATAAATTTATGTACATATGTACATACAGTGTTGGCTCTTTATTGGCATTAACATTATATATTTGATTGTACACATATTTATGTGTATACTTGCATATATACATTATAATTCAGGAAATGGAAGAGCTATTTCGTTACTTTTTCCGTTACTTTTCATAATAACAATTTAATAATGTTGCAATTTTTTATAACTAACTAAACTAATAAACGCTGAAATTGCGCTAAGATTGGAAAAATCACTTTGTGAAGTAACTTGCATTATTACGCGTTTACTTATTGAAAAAAAGTAATTTGTAACGAATAACGAGTAACGTTACATCGTTATAAGTAATGACTAAAAAGTAACGAGTTGCAAATGCCGAGTTAATTTTTTCACGAGTGACTTTTCCAACTCGTTACAAATAATGATCCAGTGGTTTTTCAACCCCAATATTATCGTTGTATACAGTCAAAAAAATTTATCATTGCCACATTGGTATAATAGAGTAATGACAAGTATAACAGCGTTACAAGTAACTAGTTACTTTCATTCCCTGCATTGTATATAATACATACACGCATACATATATATTTTGAAATATGTGTATGCATTACATATTTGTAATGAATAAAAAAGTAAATTGAAAGTAATAAAGTAATTTAATTTATGCTTGTTTGCATCTTTTTTTATTTTTAATTTTCAAAATGTTTTCAAAAAATACAATTTATGTAATTAAAATATTCGACCGTTATAAATTATCTTCAATTCTTCTCTCCCCTTCCCCCCCCCTCCCCCTCCCCTCTCTCTCTCGTTAGAATATTTCAGCTACTATTCGATGAACGCGTATGCGTGGTTTCGAATGCTTTGGCAAACCGCAGAAAATCATTCCGATCATTTCTAGAGGAAAAGGCAAGGGTATACTGTATTTATTAGAATACTATGCACGGTCGGATGCGGTTTTAACTTCCGAATACGAGCTTCGAGTTATGCGGCGCAGCCGCCGTAATTTACTCGACATTCTCGCTGATATAACTATGATATACGTTGATTAGAATTTATACGTACACGGACAAATAATAATCAAACTTCATCATGGTCATATTCCCAACGCACTCGCACCGACATTTGTTTAGTATCGTGCGTTTATGATTTCGTCTAATTAAATGGGTGTAACGCGCGCAAGATACTCTCCACGCTGCGATCGAGTCGAAAATTTACCAGACGTACTAATTGGTAAACGATGTCTATCCTGCGATAGTAGAGCATAGATAACTACAGCATACAAGAGTCCAGACTACCTTTGACCCGAAGTAAACAATAAAATCGATTGCTATGGGGAATTGGATCCCTTCGTGCGTATATTTATCTTAACATCTGCATGCAATTTAATATCTAAAGACCAGTCAAACTTCACGTATGTTAAAAGCACGATTGCTACATTTCCGATTTTCGGCCGGAAATTACAGTTTTTTTTAAACGAATCTTCGATTCTCTGGCTGACGGAAAACATTTGATGATACTTTTTTTACATTTTTTGAAAGAACGCATTACAATACAGTAACAATTTTGAAAGTAGATGATCTTCAGTAAGATAAATGAAATTTCTGATTTTTATGGTGGAAGAAAACTGATTAAGAGCCAATTGTAGAAATTACTTAAAATTATATTATCTAAAGAAGAACATGCTTTAAAAATAAAATATAATACTTTTTTTATACAGTAAAGAGAGAGATTTGTGTTGATGTTAATTGATAATATTCGAATAGTGGAATCTCAAATTAAAGGGAAGAGATGTGCGTGCAGAGAATCTCCATCCCCGGCATGAAGTAAACAAGAGTGTCTCTCTTGCTATTGGCGGAAATCGACTTGAAGCAAGTTCGACGTTTCGCAAACCAATCGGCCAGAAAATTGCTCGTTGACCGGAGTCCTACCAACCGGAAGTACAACCTTCGCGCTCGAATCGGCGCACAAGACGGTGGAAAATTATCGTGTACACGCGCTGCCAAATCGACAATCCAACCGATAGCATTCCACTAAGCTGAAAGACATACCTAACCTACGAATTCATTCTCTGAGATCGATTTTGATTTAATCATTTGCGTTTAATACAAATATAATACTAATATCGGAAATTAGAAAGTTTATAATAAATTATGAAAGAAACGTTCTAATAGATTAATATAAATTAGATAAAGTATTAATTATAAAATATAAGTAAAAGTATGAGGCTGAATTATACATTTCTTCTAGCGTTAGCTAAAAATATTGAATGTATTTAAGTGATATGCTGTTAAAACTGCATTAAATTAAAGTGCACTTTAATTTAAGCATCATTAATTTGCATGAATATGATTTATTTACTAGCTATTTAGAAAGCTCTAATTCATTAAGACTCTTTAAATTAAGACTTTTAGTTATTCATAATTGATACTTTTTTGAAATACTTATGCAGAATGCATCAACTCTATATACAAGTTAATTAAAGAATTTGCAGCCGGACGGTGTCGAAATAGTTTCGGAAATCTCGGTAATCAAGCCTTAGATTGAACCGTTAAAATAAAGTTCTCTTGAAATTCGCTGAGAAAACTAGGTTTTATTCTCTATTTACACTTTCGAAGTTCACCTCGCTTCTAATTTTCAATCGGCTGTAATTCAAAAACTATCGACTTTTCTCAACTTTAAAAGCGCTATTTTTCTTCACTCCGGCGTTCCAGCATCTGCGGTCGAGAAAAAGTTCAATAGTTCTTAAACGTTTTGTATTCATATACTTATGCCGGTGATTAGCAATCTTTTTTTATTTAATTTGAAAATTTACGATAAAAATACGATAATATTACATATAATCACACATACGAGGGAAAGAAAGAAAAGAAAAAGAGAATGAAAGAATGAATGAATGAATGAATGAATGAATAATCACTTATTTTGTGCTGGGATAATATCTCCTTAAGCAGTAACTTTTCAAATTTATAATATCGCGAACATGAGAGAGAGAGAGAGAGAGAGAGAACTCATAATATAAAAATTCATAAAATATGCAAGTTTGCAAGATTTAAAATGAAGATATTCATCTCTAACGCGTTTGTCAAATGATAATTATTATTGAATATGAAACTCAATTGAATTAAAATGTTAGACTGGATAATATTCAGGCGTATTTTTAAGACAGTTTCCTCCAAACATGGAGAGTCTGAAATATGGTCGAGTAGTTAAATCACAGTAAACTGCGCGGTATTCTTCGCGCTGACCCGCGCACACGTCGCACTGTGTCACTGAGTATACGAAGTGGTGGCTGAAACTAATTGTAAGTAGTAAAATAAATCTCCACCACCGTGAAAGGAATGGCCGAGAAAGCAAACGAGAACATTCGAAGCAATAGCGGTCACAAACAAACTGGTGAACACATATGCAAGCCGGTAACGTGTTCAGGCAGAAATTACTTTGTTGAAAATCGCGAGCGTTACATTGCCGAAAATTGAACAACGTTAGTGCGACAAAAGAGTCGCATAAATAAAATAATTTCCATTGATTTGTTGAACGCGCGTATTTCGTTGTTCCGAATATATATCCTGTTATAAATCAAGAACCATTTTCATACGGTTAAAATTAGTTTTCGTCTGGCGTTATCGGCAAGTGGGTCACGTCTATTCTGCAAATAGCCGAATCCGGTGCAAACGCCAATCTTAGTTTACAACTAAACAGATTGTCTATTGCAAACACCTGCGGCGTATAAATCCGCAATATCCAACGTTTCATAAAGTACACAGCTTGCATGATTGCAAAACAGCTTTGAAACTCATCCATTTTAGTAAGATTATAAAATGCCTCATTTTATAATATATAAATATGTATAGCGATTGAATTGAAATAATAAGAAAAAAAAATCTGCCTCGGATTATGTCCGTTTTTTTTTATTTAATTCTGGTAATAGATATTTTACATTAATAGAGACATTTGAAGTACATGTGTGCATATGCGTGTATACAAATATGCTACTACGATATTAAGTCAAAAGTTACAGGAATTCCAAAATATTTTGTGCAGGTAGATAACGCTTTCGGCTCATGCATTTTCCAATAAATACGTGACTGTTCTGTCACGGGTGAAGCTTCGTCAATATACTCGCGTTACATGTACACGCAACATTTTCATCTGAAAACGACATCAAGATACTCCTTCGTCGGAATACAGTACCGCGATATCCCACTTGCATTTTACTGTTCTCGACACAGTGAAACTGTATTATTCAAGTGGCCGTTTGTTGAAATAACGCTATCGTTGAAACTGTTGGAATAGTTTCTTTATTCGTATTTGGCCGACGTATTTTTAAGTGAAAAATTATTTTACAAAATTCGCTTTTAGTACATGCGTAAACTGTTTCACAAAATCGAAAATGGAACGGAAATGTTTTTACAGCTACTTAAAATATAAAACGAAACGGAACGCGGAAATGTTTTTACTGTCGGTTTAATTTCTACAAACTCAAGATCTCCGTTTAACCTCCATCTTCAACAGAGAGATGATTAGCTTCGTAAAAGAATAACATTCGCGGAACAGCTGCATTTCCTTGAATTTTCGACACTGCGGTATTGCGGGATTCTGCAGGAAGACACGCGATATCGCTTTCCGCACGCTCGAGAGAACGGCCGCGACGTTGATGCGCTTTCATCACGGCGGTACTCAGTGGACGGAATGAAATCGAAGAAGAAACGGAAAGAGAAAAAGTGGAAGAAGAAGAGAAGAAAGAGAAAGGTGAAAGACGAGAAGGAACGTAACGGCCGATACATTCTCGTCGCTGTTCCATAAGTGGTCTCCCTGCGGTCAAAGGTATACCTCTACTACGCGGAATTGACGTCCTATAGATATCCCCTGCCTGATGCTCGATCTTTGAAACGCTACGATGAGAATGACCTACATCTTGGATCCGCGGAATCGTCCCGAGTGACGAGGAGAAGAGGGTACTTTCTTTCCGCCGGGAAAGATGAGCGTGAAATTACTTGGATGAGCGCGCGGCACGGTCGAGCGAATGATCTGACGAGTAAATATTATATAAATTAGATTGAAAAGTCGAAAAAGTGTCCTCTTTGATTTGGGACACTGTAGTAAGTGGTGACGATGGTAATGGCCGGTACGTCGGCCATTGACACGTCGAGCACGGAAAAGTTTTAAATCAACGTCACCCGAGTGTCATATATCGTCGACGATGCTGTAATGGGTCATATGTCAAAGGAATATTTTGTTGCGGATAAACATCGCAGCGTCGGCAACGTATTTTTAATCGACAACGAACGACATGATTATATGTGCAGGCGGATGATTACATGACAGGCGATCGAGAGCATACATTGCGTTATATATTTACAATCATGTAATTAACAATATTTTAACGGTAGTAATAATGATGTTTTTTAGGATTAAACATCCATACGTAATTGTTATTTGCATTTAATTAGCGGCGCGCGGTGCCAATATTCTCGGATTACGAACGTATCGTTAAATTAGGGAAAATTTTAATTAAGGTATCAACGTTACGCGGTGATCATCAATGAACTACGAAAGAATTTTGTAGAAGAGAAACAGGGAATTGTTGCGCGTCGCGAGAGCGAAAGGGAGAGCATGATGCGAGATGGGTGAAACGGAAGACGCACACGATCTCGTAAGAAGACGCCAGTGCACGCTGGGGAACGATAACGGTGGTTGGGCGTTCCCGGATGCATGCCAGAAACCGAATGTAAACGGCTGCGCGCTGCGCAAGTTAATTAATTAAGTTGCCGCTCTTTACGTTATCGCGTTGCCGTCGATGCATTATCATGTTGGATATCGGGTTGGAATACGCGTTTCCTTGTCGAGAAAATTTCCGAAAATATCTATCTTATGAACCGTGTGATCTAAAATAGAAAATTTCTGTTAAAGAGAATCCGACACTAAATTTGATACCATGTATGTATCATAACACGCTGTCAATTTTATAATTAACGCAGGCATATGGAAGACAAGAATTTATGCAAGTTGCAAATTGTTCTCAGAATGAAAATAAAGCTCACGTACGGAAAGAACAATTTTGTGCCAATGTTTCTATGTATAAAAAGGAACGGTATCATTATGGTTGGTTTTTGGGTCCATGCCAATTTAGCTCATATTGGACTATTTTAGTTCTTCGTGGAAGGAAGACAAAACTAGGAAGACAAAACTCTGTAAAACAGTTTCTTTAAAGATCTAATACGTTGAGAGAAATGTTTTTGTTATGACGTGTGACTTACAAAAACCTTTTCACTTTTTAATTAAAAATTTTTGTTCTTATAAATATTTGGTTATTTTAATTTTGATTAAAACAACCAAATTTTATATATATCACATATATCATATGAAATATTTCTCTCAATATACTCTTAAAGATACTCTTAAAGTCTTAGATAAATGCTAGATAAATCTGAAAATAAGTTTGTTGGGTCATCAAAATAATTATGTGAAATACTTAAACTGACTGCTAGAATGTCAAAACTATTTGCATTATATTATGATAATGTATTGTAATGATTATGCAACTTGTATACTCATTTTAATGGTCCAACAAAATTATTTTCAGATTTGTATCTGCCTAAATTTTTAGATACTTCAACAAAACTGTTTTTTTCCATGCAAATTATTTCACTTTCTTTTTAAAGACGGAGATATTTTCATTACTTCCAGGTTTTTTATGCCACAATGCCCAATGCCGCAATGCATATTGCATTATGTGCTATTGTATGCACTGGCGTGTTTTCAAGAGAAATTCTCTGCGGCGCGACAATTGGACAATTCTGAAACTTTGCTGTTATGTATTTTTTATTCATAATCAGAGTGATGCTCAATTACTTCATTGCTCTTTGAAGATGATATTATGGTGATTGTTTACTTTACGCCTTCCCTGAATAATTGCTCTCAATTCACTATGCGATTGGCCAGTATTTTACATTTCGTTTTAATTCAGAGGTAACAGCTGCAACGACAGATCTACGTTATGTTTTTAACGTTATATCTATATATCCTTCAGCAAATATTTTCGAACATCCGGTCATCGGCGCACATCTCGAATACGTTGACATATCACCATCAGTCAGGTTGAAAACGATTTTTTTACTTATTCGATTGCATAGTGATTGAGTATCGTTAACTGTCGATATTTGGTCAAGATATTGTAGTATTTTCGCCTATCGTGTTCTGCGTGATATATCTGTCACTTTATCATTTTCCGCAACAATTTCATGATACTGTTATAATTTTTTGTCGAGACAAATACGTTCGAGATCACGCTTTTTCTTATACAATACATTGAAATTTAAATACCATTTATATAAATCTTTCCTTTTTCTTCCTCGCATTATCTTGATATTTTAAAATGGCTCTTGTTAAGTGGAGATAACGGTAGAAATGTACTTTTAGTCTCTTTCTTTTCCTTTAGTTTTTTCCGCGTTAAGTAATTTTTTATTACTTATTCTTTTCTATCTTCATATTCTACTTTTTTTTTAAATATTTTTCACTCTATCTTCACTATTCTAATCACTGATTTTTCACGCTCGCGACACTTTTTATTTTGCACCTCTAAAGTCATGCTACGCATGGACTGTATTTAACGCCTCATCTTCCGATATATGTTTTTACACACGCGGGATGAATACTGAGGGTGGATACCGGCGGTTGGCGGATCGTATCGTATCGCGATTCGGAAAACTGACATCGATCAATCATATCGCAGACGAGTGTCGGTTTCCACGAAGCCTCTCCCTGACGTTCGTCACGTTTTATTACAATGCTTTTATACGCCCGAATGCGCACACTGCTCGGCTACGGGATATTTTCCATAAAAAGATCACTCGTCCGGCGTCTGCAAATCATAGTCCACGGCGTATAATGAAATTTTGACGCCGCGAGCGTACTTTCTACTGGAAAAAATAACGTAACGGTCGACGGTCTAAAAGCATAGTTGAATATTTAAGGAGGAACGTAATTTTCCTTGCCATGACTTGTACAATTTGCCTATTTTTCTACATCGACACTGAAATAGCGACTTGAAACTTTTAACACTTTGACCTGGTTCTTGATGGCTACAAACTTTAATGCAGATTGGTGATAAGTAATATTCTCATCTTGAAAAATGAACATTATTATTTTAGTCTCCAAGAATAGATTTATATCGCGTGAGTGCGCAATTGTACTTATTGTTAGAATGATTTTAACAAGAATAAATGTTTGATGTGATCAAGATTGTAGCAAGTAAAATCTTATGGTTTGAATTTTATTATGATTTATATGTTCGATATTTATAACATATTAGTCTAGATAATACGATTCGTAAAAGCAATAATTACGTTTTAAGTCCTACTATCAAAAGCGTCATGACAGATTTAAAAATAGCTCGCCTAACAGAAATAGATCGGTGCTTAGGAAATGTCCGCTATCTTATATTTCTTTTTAATATGATTAAGCGATAATTTCCCTTCGCGCCAGCTTATATATTCCACTGCTAACGGACACGTTTGCATGTTCTTTCTTGCGTTGCCCCGCCGCTCTCGACAAGCGCAATTAAATTGAAACCAGCAAAAAATTTATCCGTAATGCCGCCTGCGAAATCCCCGAATGCGATCGCGGAAACTAGTTTCGCGAGAGAGCCATCGAGAAGTAATATAAACTTTATATCCCTCTTCACGAGCGGAGAACTCGTAAGACAAATATATGTCGAGATCGTCGTTTCCGGTTCGCGTGCAACGCGCGGACGGGACGGCGGTGCTCCACGGAGTTACAATGTAAATGTATATCGCCAGAATGTATACAGATATAGAACTTATACGCGTGTCTATATCTGCGCATGTGTGTGTGTGTGTATGTGTGTGTGTGTGCGTGTGTGTGCGTGTGCGTGTGCGTGTGCGTGTGCGTGTGTGTGCGTGCGTGCGTGCGTGTGCGTGTGCGCGCGCGCGCGCGCGCGCGCGTGTGTGTGTGTGTGTGTGTGTGTGTGTG
>Ga0157363_1006680_pt1 | contig 10883 bp, 14 predicted proteins | sample AttsexASBM1_FD_111477 | JGI IMG/M metagenome (GOLD analysis project Ga0157363, IMG submission 111477) | Fungus gardens microbial communities from leaf cutter ant in Ribeirão Preto, State of São Paulo, Brazil - Atta sexdens ASBM1 | ecosystem: Host-associated > Fungi > Mycelium > Unclassified ...
ACAATGCTCGACCCCATGTTGCGAAAGTGGTCAAGACATACTTGGAAACGTTGAAATGGGAAGTCCTACCCCACCTGCCGTATTCTCCAGACGTTGCTCTCTCTGACTATCACTTGTTTCGATCAATGGCACACGGCCTGGCTGACCAGCCCTTCCGGTCTTATGAAGAAGTAAAACATTGGATCGATTCGTGGATAACCTCAAAAGATGACCAGTTTTTTCGACGCGGGATTCGTATGCTACCCAAAAGATGGAAGAAAGTAGTGGCCAGCGATGGACAATGAATAAATGTATAACCAGTTTTTTACAATAAAGCCTCGAATTTCGAAAAAAACGGAAGCAAAGTTGTATACCTAATAAATGTAATAATTTTTTAGTTGTAATGAGCGCCTTATCAATTAATATATGGAGTATGGTGGAAGGAATGATGAAAAGGTAGGGACAAAGAAATAATTTTAAACATAGTAATATTTATTAGTATTTATTTTTTAATATTCATTTTTTTTTTATTCGTGTAATGTATGGAATACAATTTGATCCAAAGCATATGCAACCAATTCACATTCTATAAGGGAACTTTTATCACAAATATTGTGCAACATATTTACAGTATCGCGTTTATTAGTAATATATTCTTAAAAAAAGTAGTGTTCCTAAAAAAAGAACTGATGCAGTCGTCACTGTTCTTCATTTTTTCTGTCGGATAAAAAAGCATTATATTAATATTTAAATATAATATTTTAAATACAATATTTTAAATACAATATTTTAAATATAATAATGAGATTATCATTAAGCCTACATTTCCTCGGGCTCGTCGACTTCATATGGACGAAGTCCAAATAAGAAAAATTGGAGATTAAAGATGTCGAAAGGCATCCAATTAAAATTGTCTTCTGGGTATTTCTCTCAGAGCTCGTCGAGTGCTTGCCTGTCATAAAGCCTCGACAATTGAATGTTGCGCCAATGATCTATATTAATGAATCTCTGAATATTAATGTATCTTTATGTCCTGACGCTGAACGTCCTGATAAAAATAAATGAATATATCATTAATTAAAAAAAATACATTTATATAAAAAAAATGGTGTACATAAAAAGTTTTAGTCACCAGAGACACTATTTGTATCCCTAATTCGTTTTTTACAATAGATGTAGCCGTTCGATAGGCTCATTGTCGACGATTAGCACCTAAAATTAAAAAGAATCATTAAAAAATTACACTAAAAGAAAAAATCACACATATATTTAAAACTCACTCCCCGAACCGAATATTCATAAATAATTTGCAGTGTTTCTTGCAAATTTGCCATTTTCTTTCACAATTATAGAAATACACAATATTACACAAATTCGAAACTACAGAAGTGTTACAGCGATAGAATCTGCTGGCATACTGACGCACGATTGCTAAGGGTTGCAGAAAAATTTAGGTATAGCAAAAAATTATACGTGACCTACGTGATTTAGATGCATTGGAAGATCTGTTTTATAGCATTGCCAAGATTTGCTTATCCATAAATGATTTTTAGTTAATTCAAACGAAATGGTCTGTCCCTGAATATTAGATTTTTCGAAAAGAATCCTTAACATTGCTTCTCGGTCAAAAGTATATGAAAAGTATCATATCCGAAAGAAACAACGAAAAAAAAACGTAAACATTTTTTTGCAAGATATCATTTACAGAAAAAATAATTCCATGTTAAAATTATACATATCAGTCAAAAAAAATTTATTTTTTAATACAAAGCGTGATATGCGTTTTTTTATTCGTTAACTTGAATACTTATTGAATCGTACTATTGAATAGCTATTATATTATTAATTAATTTTTAATTACTGGGAAAGGGAAAGAAATTAAAACGTATTTAAAAAAATCTCACACTTTATTTTTTCAAAATTGATACAATTCTTTTTAACGTTGCGACCATCAGTTGTACATTTTAAATACATTCTGTAACGCACAATTCTTAGCATGTTTTCCACATCGCATAGTTTAGTAATATCTAGATTATTCAAAGATTCTATATCTTCGTAATCAACATCCAAGGTTTCAATAGTCATGTCATCACTATCGAATATATCAGCCAACTATTCACGTTTTTGATGTCCTTTAATATATAGTCTTATTACTTTAACGAGAGTCTTATTGTCGTCATTCTCTTCTGCACCGATTATAGCCATTATAATCAGATATTTCGCAACGGATATCATTCCGTTGGGATCATTCCGTCTTCCCATTACAATCCATGGCGATAAGCACTCAATCAGGAAGCACAAGACTTTTTGGATCTTGTCAAGATATTCCATGGCATGGAACATGTAAAAATATAATGAGAACGAATAGCTCCTTTTCTCAATACCGCTACTTCCTTCACAACAAATTTCCTTCCAACGATAAATCCTTGCAGAGCCACAAATGTTGGTATGGCTGTAGCGAACGAGACTGTGCTCGATCAGGAAAAAATCTTGACTTTTATCTCTTATATTAAAAAGAAAGGGGAGCATATCTTTCGCGAAAAAAAATGATAATTTATAATCCTATGTACTACATTGGGCTGTATTCGATCACGCGATCATGTATGATGAGGCAATAGGCGGTTGTATTCGCGGATACATTCTCTTTGAATTCAAATTCTAATCGTACATCATTGCCACTCTTGACGGACTCATTTTGTCGCGAGCAGTCAATGGTTGCTAGAGTAAAACCTTTCAAAAAGGAGTTTAATTGGAATGCCGGTTCATTTCTTTCACGATAGATTTGATAATAAGACGTACGGAAATGTAAATACATATCATACAAAATAGCGACTCTGCGTCAAAGTCTAGATTTAGATCATCGTATGGATAAAATTCAGAGTTTAGATAAAGTTTCACATTGATTAATTTACATGTGTCGAAGTAAGTTTTACGTGCTGTCATGATATTTTTTTTATCAGTCTATAGTCAAAGATAACGTATCATGATTTTTCCAGCTGAGTCGCAGTCTTGATGGCCCAGGAATGCTTCATTGTATTCGGCAATAGGGGGTACTCATACAATTTCCAAAAACGGAAACTCATACTTAAATGTTGTTTACTTTCCAAGACTCGTAGGTAGGTTTATTTACTTCATTCAATGCAACGTGAGACATTCGCCATTGTATTTTGAATTCAAGTGTCGGTTCTGTCGCTGGATCTCCCACTATGTAATTATTATTATTGCGCGCTCGTATCAAAATCAATTCATGACAAGTGTTAATTACTACACGTTCGTAATCTTCGCAAAAACCCAACAATATGGTGAGCGGCACACAAAAATTAAAGTATCCATCGTCTGTCATTAAACTTTTCGCGATATCACTAGAGTTGAGAAATCCCGCATTATGCAAGCTATATACAATTTCATTAGAAAACGTTGCATAACTTTTTATAAGACTAGTTCCAACATATCTGCTACGGTCGATCTCCATACCGTTCAGTTCATATCGAATTTCATCGAACATGAACGCCACGCAATTACATCCAAGCTTTGATCGATTTTGTACATTTTCTTCCTTTGAAGTCAATCTATCTTCAACGTAAAGAATGCTTTCACATGGTGTATAAATCCTGCTGTTGTATGGGTCCTTATCTTGTTGCTATCGTCCAAATATCATGTTGACATACGGATTATATATGTGAAACTCGAACTTGACGATGCAATCATCAAAGATTGGTTCGTTTCCAACTTTATCGATGTCGCCTCCGTATATGCAATTTAACGTGATCTCCTCTCCGCCAAAATCGGTCGTTTTGATCCACAATGCGAAGTGGATCAGATCCGTAATGCTCCGTACGATGATCGGAAGGTAAATGATCTGCGTAGGTCTTTCCGATATCTTATATCCTGGCGACACACTTGGCGAAAACTCGTGTATCGCATGCACATACTTGTCGTTGCTGTATGCACCCGCGGTCACGTTGCATTCAATGCGAATGTTTACGTTGATGATATTTATCGATTCATCCCATTCATGCCACTGTCGTGGTTCCAACACTCGATTTGATGAAAATTCTAATAGCGATCCAATGATGTGAGATGAAATTTACTCGATAAGCGCATTTGATCTCGCTCTTCATTGTATTGTTATTAGCACAGATAGTCAATGGATACTCTTCATCCTCTTTGCGAAGCGTTTTCTCTCTCGCAGTATTGTTGGGACGAGATTGTAAAATTGCACGTCTTAAGTACTCGTTTGTGTCGTATTTCGTACGATCCTTCCGGAATGACAATTATCTTGTCATCTTCATCAAAGTAAAATTTATTATTCAATGAATTTACATTAGATATCGTACGGTAAGTTTCAAAGTTCATCAGACCGAGCTCGTCATCGTCATCGCTCAAATCTACGGCCGGAAAATAGCAGACCGCTACTCTTACCGGTAAGCGTAAATGTCAATGACACGTTTGAATGAATACTGAGTTGAAAAAGTGCAATGTCAATTCTTAAATTGATCATCAGCCGTCTGTAAAAACTGCAGACACAGTTGTTCGTAGTTACTTTGATCGTAACATTGATAAGGCATGCGATTATACTCGATTTGCGTTGTGTCCAGATATCGCACCAATTCCTTCGGTAGTTGATTGCCGAAACTATCAAAGTAAATAGCACGATCTCCTCTCTTCGCGTACGTCACCCAATAAGTACCTGGTCTCTCGGCATTATCTAAATTTATGATATTGCTTCGTTTCAGTATACTCTCCTCACTGGTAAGGTAGTACGCATAAAAATATCTCTAAAATAATGAAATGCGCATAAGTTTTGCCATTTATTGTAATTCTGCATTGATAATTGTACTCTTAGGCATTTTTATCATTTTTTTGTTTATCATTTTTTTTTTATTTCTCTTAGTTTTCTCTGTTGAGATCCTTCGTCCACGCTTGTAGGGAGTGAAGTAAACTCTATGACACGATTATGACGTTTCAATTCTTCCAATTGACGCTGCGCGGATTTATTGTCATTTATTGCTTTTGCAATATCTGCCGCGCCGCCAACCAGCGAGCCGACTCCCAGCAGTGGTAGAATAGGTAAGAAACCACCGCGTTTCACTATCGGAAGTATTCGCTTTTTCATTGATTTCTTCTTTGTTTTCAAACCGATACCGATTTTCATCTTGGCTTTTATAGCCGCCCAAACAGCAGTGGCAGCAGTTTTCTCCGAGAGTCGAATCTGACGCAGTAATACGTTTCCATGCCTTCTCGGCGAGTATTTTGTCAGCTACATGTCATTTCGTGAGATCTTTGATCCGTGAATAAGCTATGTTGTGTTCGCGACACGCCGAGTCTAACGGATTAATGCCTCGATCGCCTCTAATCAGTCGCTTTTCTAAATGCGTTTCTGGACCACAAAATTAATAATAATAAATCCGGGGATACATAATTCGAATGGAAGTGCGTTTATCGCGTGATTTAAAAAGCCGCAGCCTTTTGTTGTAGTTGACATTTGCAGCAATTTTTTACAAATGGTGCCGGACCATCGATATGCGATCGATGACAAGGCAAATTACAATGTTTCAAGCATCGATGATGTTGCTGAAGTTTTGAATCAGCTTTTATATGCTCAAGTAATTTGTCCCACAGTTGATCTATATAATTTTTAAACTTTTGTAACAAAATAATTTTTGGTATATATTCCAACTCTTTGGCGGTTAAACTATGTACATCATATTTGTCCGACACAAGAAACATTTTCAATACTGAACAGTTTCGCTCTACGCGCTTCTATAAATAGGTTTGTTCTCGGTACAATTTTTTCAGTTTATATCAGTATCATGAAGGGAGTGAAGATATGAGGTTCATGCTACAATCGCAAACAATCGAAATAATTAATGTCGACAACAAAGTACAGATTGAAAAAGAAATGTGGAAGCATGGAAACATGTTGCCGATTTCTATACGTGTATTATCTGCGGTCTATCAAACTGCGGCAATACAAACATGCTGATAAGTTTAAGTGCTGGAAAATCCACATGACATAAGCTTTGAGAACGTGTACATGTACTCGAAATCGTTGCAACAGCTAAAATATTGATACTTAGAGAATTTATTAGCTCCGATTGAAGAAATTGGTTATTTTACATTCTCCAATAATAGCGATGTCATTTCACCGAACGAGATGCTTCCAAATTCCATTTTTATCTTTGACAATGTAGCATGCGATAAGCAAGACGCGATCAGAGAGTACTTTGCGATGGGTCGACACGCGGACATCGACTGTTTCTATCTCTGTCAGACGTATGCAAAGAAGCATCTTATATGTGATAATGCAAATCTGTTGATCCTGTTCAAACAGGATCAATCTGAAACATATATACAATGATCATATAAATACCGATATGTCTTACGAGGATTTTTGCGAACTATGTCGCTGCTGTTAGCAGCAAAAGTATGGATTTGTAGTGATAGACAAAGACAGTGCGCTTACCAATGGACATACAGAAAAGGATTTAATGAATATGCGATACGTAACGTGATTAGTCATTGTCGATATATCAACTACGCAACGTTCCCTCTCGAGTACATGGATAGCAACAAAGAGCTGAAGGATCGTGAGAGGATAGCGAAGTAGATTGCGAAAACCAGTGAATCAATTCGTAAAAAGTATCGCGCTTTGAAAACCGGTAAAATAAATGAAAACATAGCGCTGGAGAGACACTTTCAGCCTATCGTCGAACCTCTGAAACAGATTGTCGAAAATACTGTTGGCAAGGAATCTCAGCCAATTAAGAAAGAAGTAAATATTGCAAAGGATAAAATTATTAAGAAACGAAAACCTAAAGATAACGAAAATAATGAAGATAATGGTGATGATGATGATGGTTTCTGGATGGAATAAAGCATGGCTTCAATTAACATCATCGTCTAAAAAGCAACGAACAAAAGAACCAATTGTCACGTCGGATTCACTTAATTCTACGTCGACCGTTCACGCAAATTATCGTATGAACATTTACATTTTCCCTTAGCCGAAGAAACGCACTGTTTATGAAACGCTCAGTGAACCGCTTGAAACGTTAGTTAAACAGTCTTTGCAAATGCAACAAGTTCGTGAAGAGTTGCATGATCAACTGAGACCGCTGGGACAAAAATACATAAACTTGCTTCTTGGTGGCGAGAAAAGGAGATCAATCACGTTTTTTTAGGGCGTATATCTCAACGAGAATGGCACGATGCTCGGTGATAAACAGTTCGATTTAGACAGTGATTTCGTGATCGTAGATGGAAAAATACAAAGATACACCTGGATTGTATGAATTAATTTTCAAAAGAATTCCCGACGACACTATTTACACAGAGAATGATAAACTAGTATATAAAAATATATTGTTGACAACGAATGCTCATAGGCGCAATAAAGCGGATAATCCAATAGCAATGGGTAGCAAAAGGTACAAATATAAGAATATAATAGCACCCTTAGTATCAGGTAAAATACAAGTTGGAAGGGGCATACCAGGAAACAAAATAAGTTAGATAAAAAAGTCGAAAAAGTAATACCGTATGCCTAAGTGAAAATAAAATCGATTATGTTCATTGGGACGATCCTAACGAACTTGTGGATCGTCTTCGATTGCTTGAGGCTTCGAGTCAGGCAGGTCATAATGCCCACGATAATGAAATCTTATCTATTATCGAGGAGCTTCCTGAAGCTGACCTTATTATAAATTGAAAGGGAATACGCAGTAATTTTAATCAATCGAAACATTGATCAACAAATTTGTGTAAGATCTTTGTAACATATTTTTATAGTGTATACCATAACAAAAAAATTTCTGAGAAGAAAAGTCTTGAAAAGGGGTGACGAGTAGAAGAACTGCACGCTCCAGCGAGAAAAAATTTTCCACGTAGACGTGTCATTCACGGATATCTGTGGCAGGCCTGTGGTCGAAATGCGCCCTTATGTACGATTCAACAAAGGTTATCACTACATTCTTACCGTTATCGATTGTTGAGTAAGTATGCATGAGCCGTATCACTCAAAACAAAGAATGGAAACAGCGATAGCAAAGATAATTCGAGACGATAGAAGATGCCCGAAAAATTTGCAAACCGATATGAGAAAAGAATTTTACAACACAAACGTGCAAAAACTCTTGAAGAAACATAACATAAATCATTATTCAACGTATTCCGTAATGAAGGCGTCGGTTGTCGAACGGTTTCAATCGTACATTAAAAAATGATATGTGGAAACAATTTACGCACAATGGAAATTACAAATGGATTTGCTGCCGTGTCTCATATCAGAGTACAACGCACGAAAACATCGAATTATCGGTATGCGACCTATCGATGTGACAATCGCCAACAAACTTTTAAACACGGTGTATAGTAGCGTAAAGACCACGATACAAAGTGAGTGACTCGGTACGTGTGAGCAAATTCAAAACGATGTTTGAGAAAGGTTACATGCCAAATTGGACCACGGAAGTATTTAGAATCGTTAAAATACAGAAAACTAATCCCGTGACATATCTTTTGGAAGATTATCGCGGAAAACCGGTCGCTGAAGAATTCTACGAGTACAAGTTACATCGCGTCGCTAATCCAGATGTATATCTAGTTGAAAAAATGTTGCGCAAAAATGGGAATGACATTTACGTGAAATGGCTAGGATTTAATAATTCGCACAATTCATGGACAATGCATAAGGACAATGTGTTATAAATAAATATTATTAGTATTTCTACAAATTATATATCATATATTTATTACAATATGCAAACATTGTAATTGAGATTTTTTTTTAAATTAAAAAATACATACAAAATAAGTTTTTATTACAAATTCATAAGTGTACAAAAAATAAGATTCATTTTACTTATTTCTCTTTTCTTTTATTATATACAAGTAATATTTTATAATCCTCCGCGAAGTTGAAAAATTCTGACCGTGTAATTTTCAGTTTATCTTTATCGAGATACGACGCCAATTTTTCTAAACTAGTACCGAGAAATTTATAAGAATCAATAGAACGTAAATGTATACATTTTTTCTTATTATTTGCCAATGTCATCAAGATGTTTTGTGAAGGAAATATATTTTTTTTTGTTATAGGAAGTATATCTACTCATCCTTTATACAGCTATATTCTTAATATAAAATGCGCTTCGTATCCCGATAAATTATGGAAAACTATGGAAATGCAATATGAATCTCTGTAATTCAAATTGCGGGACCTCTGTATCGCTCGGTCAAGTGGCAATGATCGCGTACCCGCGTGTCATCCGGTGCAAAGGGTTTTTCATATACGTGGCAGTAGCGTTGTTAAAATTTATCATATCATCTCGCGTAAAATCTCCCATAGGAGACGTTAGGGACAAGATAATCTTTATTTTATACGCTAAATTTTTAAGTTCCTCGGCGAACCACGTGACGCAATCGTTACTGCGACGAAATTTATATATACACAACGAATCGTCATACGATCAGCGGACATAATATACTAAACTAAATACCCGATGATGCTGATACATGTAGCTGGACGTTTCGATATCCCTATCCGTCTTTTCCAGGATGCAGTCCAAATCGGCATAAACTAAATGAAAGGGATACATTTCTGATGTAGTTGTCGAAGCTCAATCACTGTTATTTTCGCTTGGTAATCTGATGGCATAGGTTCAGTTTTTCGCAGTCTATTGCGTGGATCTTTTACATTCGAGCTAAAATAGTGTAAACATTTGAAAAAGAACGTATAATTTATTATTTCGTCAAAGAACTTTTTTTAAAAAATAAAGAACTTTTTATAAAAAATTTTTATGTAATTTTTAATTATATATACATACCGATCGCAAAAGTACTTCTTGCGCTCTTTTTTACTGAGTTTTTACTGAGCGAACCCACAAGGCGGGACAGATTCTTGATCCACATAAAATGCTCCGCGTAATTGTTCTGTGGATTTTGCATAAAGCAAATTGACGTGCTTGTCCTTCTTCATATCGGTGAGCCGTAAAGGAAGAATCGTCATTTCTTTTTGCTTCTCGAAGCTGTACGTGTTGATGGAGATGTTGAGATTTTCAAATTTTTTAATTTGATTCAACGTCATTAGAAATTTGATGTCTTTAAGATTTAATACCGTCGTATAATGTGGATATGATAACTCTCGATTTGTATTACTTTGAATTGGATGTAGAGCAGCTATCACCGACCAGACAAAACACGCATCTAAAGATTGCACGTATTACCGTTTTCTTCATTTTAATTTCCCTCGGTAACTCAATGTGACATCCCGCATGCAATGGATTGTACTTGTTTATGTTAACAAATTTAGGATACGCGACAGCGTCCACCTGCTATCGCATTTCTGAAATTCCTCGAGCGATGCTAAGATGGGCGACAATGTCGCGCGACGCGTACCATTCTTGTAAATCGGACGAAAAAGTTCATAATTTTTCGTGACACTTTTATTCACACGTTTATCTGATATAAATTCACCATTAAACACGGTTACTTTGATATTGTTATGTCTCTGCATAATAATTTGCACATGCTCCAGCACAATTTCTCTCGCGTCTTCAATGTGTCTAGAGCTTATTGCGATTTTATTGCAATCGCAGCGATATGCTAAAAATTCTTATTTGAAAAGAATGTGGGAACAGATGTACGTTATTGTTGATGTAATAAAAAAAGGTTCGATTAAAAAGGTTTGATATGATCAGAGTGCATTCTTACGTGCTATGATACTCCAATGTATCAGTCACTTAGTTTCCACTGCGGCCACCGCAGAAGAAACATCTGTGAAGATATTATTAGGTGTACAAAAAAGTTCTGAGCTTTAGATTTGATACAACCGAAATAACAATTTAAATTTTATATATCTTCCCGCCTTTTTGTGGTTTTAAAGCGTTAACATTTGGCCTTCT
>Ga0157363_1006681_pt1 | contig 10883 bp, 10 predicted proteins | sample AttsexASBM1_FD_111477 | JGI IMG/M metagenome (GOLD analysis project Ga0157363, IMG submission 111477) | Fungus gardens microbial communities from leaf cutter ant in Ribeirão Preto, State of São Paulo, Brazil - Atta sexdens ASBM1 | ecosystem: Host-associated > Fungi > Mycelium > Unclassified ...
AGTAGTAATTACATGATAGCAATAAATTGTACACAAACCATCACTCTTTTGTATATAAACTTATATATCTGAGAGTTAGTTCTTAAACTTGATAATATTAATCATTATTTTGTTTATTTTTATTATCAATCATTATTATCTTCATTCTCTTAAACTTCTGAATTACTTCTAAACCTCTGAGAGTTCACTTAAGGTTCAGATATCACAAATAAGTGAGTAGTTCATTTTATGATAAAAAAAGTGGAATACTACATAATGTAACAGTATTATTACTAAGACTTGATCTACAGTGAATTTGAAAGACTTTTTTGATTTGGAATTAGAATATTACTTAGCAATAAATAATAAATATTTAAAATCCAAACTAATGAATAGATTATATTATGCTTATCTTATTAGTTTGGAACTTAATTTACAGTGAATTTAAAAAACTTTATTGATTTGGAATTAGAGTATTACTTAGTAGTAAATAATACTAACACTATTATATTATGTAGTATGCTATTTCTTTACTTTAGCTTAGCAGACTTCAATTCATTTAAAAATTAAATTAGTCTTCAAATCTGAATATGAGTAAATATATTGTTCAAACTATAACCATTTTTAGTATTAGAGGTGGATTATCTGGAAGAACAAAAAGAACTTGATGAGAATAGAAAGAAAGTACATTAGCAAAATCAGTATCTTGGCCAGCAATCCTAAAAATATTTGTTAGATATAAAAAAGAAGTAAATCAGTCTATATACTGTTTTTTTTAAATTTTGTAGTCTAATACACAATTAGCAGTTTCTTGTTTAAAAATTATTATATAATGTTACCATTTTTAAGTTTATATTAACAAGATATTCTGTTGTTTCACCATCCCTATATATACTATAGTAGAATAGTTCAAGCATATGGTCTGTGTACTTGACCAATCAATATCTATAACTATAATTAACTAATTATAGTACTATACTAAAAACAAGGATCAGAATAAATAGGAGCAGTTACTAGTCTATTAGAAGCTAATCTAGATAATAGCTAGCCTGGATGTCAAAGTTAAAAGCAGTGGACTTATTTATTCTCTTTTTCTTTTTTATTTTCATTCTCCTTTTAATTTATGTTTTCTTTTTTTCTATTCTTAGAACTTAGAGGAGGGTTAGAGTGACAGTCACATCACATCACATAGTCACAGTGATGATCACAAGTCATATGACTCACAGAAAGACATAGAAGGTTCAGGAAGGGCGACATCATACTATGTGTAAAACACATGATAACCTTAAGGTAAATATATAGCTGTTTAGGGTAGGCTAGAAGTAGTTAGCACAGGCCATGAGGTTTTGGTATATAAGGTAGACAATCTGTATAGAGCCCTCTATTGAGTTCTCTTGTGTAAATTCTATACAAGGTTCTTTCTTTTGACCAATTCTAAGGTCTTAAGTTCATAATACTAGAAGTGTAACTAAACTTCCATAGTATATATTTGAGTTTATCTATTGCCAGTATTTATCAGAGTAACTAGGCAAAGTTTACAAGATGCATGGAGTTTGATAATCTTCAGAAAATTCTAAGTTTATTACATTACTTTATATAATATATAATTTATCTCTAAAGAATCCTAAGAGAACAGAATGAAGTTTCCTGAAAGTAGTAGCTATTCTAAATACTTTAAACAGTCTATACCAATCAATTGGAATATCAAATAGAATTTTGCTGACTTAATCTCAAAATAATTGTACTAGATAGTTAGAAATCTAGACAAAATAATCTCAAACATTAACTGTAATATAGAGAGCTCGTTTTTTTATTTTAAGTCAACAATTTATTACATAAGACACGATGGCAGTCCATGCTTATAGGAGGAATTATATATGAAGTATCAATACCCTAATCTTTTTCATGCAGCTACCCAACACAAAGGATTACTAAGGAATTGAACCTGTAACCTCAAGTAGGTTTGAGGTAGACATAATACATATGGATGGGGACTTTTCCACTATGCCATCTCTCTCCCAATATAGAGAGCTTGTTAAACAATGATTAAAGAGAAGAAATAATAATTGTTTTAAAAATAGTATTTGAGAGAGTTTTGACAGTAAAGTGGAAATGTTGACTTAACAAACCTTATAAGATTAGTAGTAGTAGTCAAGACTTACAGATGAGAAAGAAAAACTACAGGCTTTGGTTATATTTAATACTTGAGTTTTGGCAAAGTAATGGATCTCTCTACAAATGTCTCTTATATTTAGCCTTTTAGTAACTGATTATCTACCTCTTAAGTCTAGAGTCTGGCTGTATTGTCTTCTTAACTAAGAGTGGTATTACTTTCAGTTAAGAATAAAAAGAGTAAAGAGAGATATGAGAGTTTGGTATTAAGTAGCCTTAAGAATAAATATTGAGTTTTAATATTATGACTTAAGTCTCAGAGTTAGAATAAAAAAGAAAAATTGTATTAAAGTTAATATAAGAGAACTCAATAAAGTTTCTACTACAATCTAGTTTCCAGTTAGACATAGTTTATATCTTGGTAACTGAGATTTATAGCAAACTTTTAGAAAGCAGATAAGTGTTATAATTATTTATAATACATACAAATGATGAATAACCTTTGGCTTTAGCTTATGTGCTATACCTCTACTTATTGTACTAGTTACATATTTGTGAGAGTATAATTAGAGAGATTTAGAAGGATTATTCTATCTAAAGAATAAAAAGATGTATTACTGTCAATACTAGAAGAATATGCCAGTTTTAGTTAATTTTCAAAATAATAATGTACAGTATAACTATCTAACTTATATACTAAGTATTCTGTTTAAAATAGTATCTGGATAATAAAGACTATAAGTAATTATTCAGGGTTTAAATAGTACCTTAAATGTTAGAATGGAATCCTATAAAGTTTAGTCAGGCTGTTTGAGAAGTGATTGATAGAGAGTAAATAAAATTAATCTATACCAGATGATGATTAGAAGTATAAATATGAGAGAGTGTATTATCTACATAGACCAATTTCCAAGATATCCAAGATATTTCCATTTTTACTTCTGATTAGGATATTAACCACATCCAGGTATACTTCTACATTTGTAATTGTTTATATACAGATTAGCCTTCCATATTTTATTTTCTAATAACTTGTTATCTAAACTTTTAGTTATCCTACTATTTAGAAACTGTCTCTATAATATCTTCTTAGTTATTCTCTATACTACTATTTCTTAGTCACAGTTTCAACTACAGACTTGGTATATAAGATAAAATATGTCAGAATTGCAAAAAATATATTTTATTTTATTTTAATTTTCTATTTTGAACTAGAATTAGAGTTTAATATAATATTACAAGTCACTATTACAAACTGTCACAATATGATGCTGTTACAGTCACATCATCACATGCTCATATGACATAATAATTGATTCCTTTTCTTGAAACTGTCTAATATAGAACCCTCTTACACTCTTATTCTCTTATCATCCTCGATTGAAGAACAATATAGCCTTTTAGTTAAAAAGAGTTGTCAGGCCCTAGGCATAAGGGGTATACTAGTTAGATAGAGGAAGTTTAGCTGTTTGTTTGTACCAAAGCCTACTGGTGCATTTCAGACATATCATCTTGTATGGATGTGTTAGCTATAAACTCTTCATCTATTAGCTCTGTACTACAAATCCACTTGTGACCTGTTTACACAAGAGAACAGCAGGAATCCTTAAGATCTTGCTTAGAGTAGAAATCATTTATAGTTCTCTTAAGTAGGCAGTAGTTAGTAGATAGTATAAGGTGAGACAAGAAGAGGGCTCACTAACATCTATCAAGATAGATTCAAGTAGTGAATATGAGTTAGAGGATAAAACTAGCACCAATTCTATGCTCTCTTTATATATCTCCTTATAACCAACACCATCACCACCTTTGTCATCACTCTCACCATCATCTTATATTATGAGCCAGCATAACCAAATCAACTATGAGCTTCTAGCTCAACAACAACAAGAATAGCTTGCAGCATTGCAGGCTCAAGTACAAGCACTCTTGGTAGTACAAGATAGAGAAGCAGTACCTAAGATAGGGACAAGTACAGAAGTAGCAAAACCACAAATATTTGATGGAAGCTAGGAAAAGGTTTTAAGTGTATATGCAAGAGAAGTTGACAGACATATGGAAGGAAAATATTTTGGAAGATTTAGAAGGAAGATTACTGGAGTATGAAATGATAGGAGAATTTTTGGTAGAAATAAAGAAGAAGTTTGGTAGAGAAGATAGTAAAAGTGGCAGAGCTCAAAAGATTAGAGTAGGGAGAAAAAACTATAGAGAAATTTGTATAAGAATTTAAGAAAGCAGCAAGGGGTAGTAGGTATGAGAGGAGACCCCTAGTAGAGGAGTTCAAGAGAAGAATAAATAGAACAGTTCACTAAAGACTAATAGAGTTAGAATGGTAGCCCATCTCAATTGATTAATGGTACAATAGGGCAATAGCATTGAATAGGAACTGAAGGGAGAGTAGGAGGAAGGAAGAAAGATTAAGAAGACAACAGCAGCAGAGGCTACAGGCTCCAAGGCCAAACAACACAAGAGTACAATAGCAACAGATACCACAACTTCAAGTATAGCTAAGAAAACAGAAGGTTTCCCAACAACAGATGCCAGTAGAGCCTACTCCAATAGATAGGGTTAAAAAGACAAACACAGCAATGGCATGCCCAAATCAGCAGGTAGGGTTTGTGCTATAGCAGAACCCATATGTGATGAATATAGATAAAGAAAGAAATTGTTATAATTGTAGAGGATTTGGCCACCTTACACAGAATTGTAGAAAATAAGGAATTATGGGCCAAGAAAGGAGAGCAGAGTACAAGGATAATTAGAATACAAGGAACCATTTAAATGGAGAAGAGAACCTAATAGTTCTTGATTAGGTTCTAATACAAATAGGTTTGCAATGCTCAGTAAAGTAGTAGAAAATATATCTATTTGGAATCTAAACCATGAGGATATGTTAAGAGAAGTAACTATGAAGATTGGGTTGGAAAGGATTGATATACAGGAAAGAGTAATGGTAGAAGCATTATTGGATAGTGGAGCTACAGAATTAGTAATGAATTCAGAGTTTGCTAGAAAGCAGGGATTTAAACTGAAAAAATAGAAAGACTAATATATGTGAAAAATGTGGATGGAACATTCAATAAAGAAAAACTAATAGAAAATACTATGGAGATGAATATTTATTATTAAGAATACAGGGAAAGAATAGAGATAGATGTAATTGGGAGGCAAAAGTAGAATATAGGAATGCCATGGCTTGTATGCCACAATTCTGAGATTGACTAGAAAATAGAAGAAGTAAAAACAATGAGATGTTCAGAAGAATGTGGAAAGCAGTGGAGACCAAAGCAAGAAAAATTAGAGTGGAAAAAGCAAAGGAAAAAATGAGAAGAGAACAAACAGAAGAAGAAAGAAAGGAAAGAATGATGGAAGTAAAGAAGGTGGCAAAGGAATGAGAGATTTGAGATGATGATGATGAAGTAGCAAAATCAGAGAAAGAGACAAAACAGCTAGTACTAGAAAGATTCTACAAGTGAATGTATGTCTTTGACAAGAAAGCCAGTGAAAAAAAATGCTTACAAGAAAACTATGAGATCATGCCATTGATGTTAGACATGTGAAGTCTGGATGCTAGCTTCTTTATTTAATATTTCTTTTTTATTTTTATTTTTATTTATTCCACTTTGAACTTAGGATTAGAGTTAGAGGTGACATTATAATCATGCTGTCACACATCAGTCACATCAGATGATATGGTCACAGTAACAGTCACAAGTCATGAGAAAGACATAAAAGATTCTAGAAGAATAATGTCATAACAATGTGTCTTATACATGGTCTTTAGAGTAGGCTAGAAAAGTAGTAGTACAGACCATTATCATTTAGTATATAAGATAGACATTTCTGTACAGAGTTCTCTATCAAGTTCTCTTATACAACCTTATATAAGGTTTTGCTTATTGACCAACTCTAAGGTTCTTAAGTTATAACATTAGAACTTGATAACTCTTCTTGAGACTGCCCAGTATAGGGCCCTCTCTAGTCACCTTTCTTTCACTCTCTCACCATCCTTGACCAAAAGGCAACACTACTCTTTTAAGTCAAGAAGAATAGCCAGACCCTAGGCTTAAGAGGAATGCCAATCAGGTGGAGGAAATCTAGTCATTTGTTTGTACCAAAGCCTACTGGTGTAGGTAGATGTATTACCTTGTATGGATGTACTAGTTAGTTTTTTTGTATAGAAGCCTTATGCTGCAGTGCTCCTTTGTGACCTGTCCATGTAGAGAAACAACATTGTCCAGTAAAGAAGCATCTAGCTTAGAAATTCTCTTCTTAGAGATATTAGTCAGGAATTCATTAGCTAGTAAGACAGTAGATAAGTAGTCAGTAGACAGGGTGAGGTGAACAAAAAGAGTGCTACTAGCCCTTATAGAGGAAAACATCAGAGTCAGAATACGAGTTGGAGAGTGAATCCAATATAGAATTAGCACTTTCTGACAACCAGTCATCACCACCTACCCCACCATCCATGTCACTATTACCACCATCATATATTATAAGTCGACATGACATTAACTTAGAATAGGTGGTTTGACAACAGCAAGAGCAGCTAGCAACGCTACAAGCAATAATAGCACAAGCAGAGCTGGAAGGAGTAGAGGGGGCAGCAACATTCACATGACCCAATAAACAGGTCAAAGTAGCAAGACTGCAGGAGTTTGATGGGAGTTACAGAAAAGTGGCCAGATTTATTACAGTATGCAAGCTATATATATGGATGAGGATGAGAGAAACATCAGTAAAAGAACAAATACAGTAGGTGCTATCATATGTACAGGAGGGATCAGCAGACATCTGGAAGAAAAACATACTAAAAGACTTGGAGAGAGGATTACTGGAATATGAGAACATAGGAGAATTTTTGGTGGACATTAGGAAAGAATTTAGAGGAGAGGATGAGGAATCAGTAAAAGTAGCAGAGTTGAGAAGGTTGGAATAGGGAGGAAAAACAATGGAAGAGTTTGTACAGAAGCTTAGGAAGGCAGTAAGAGGAAGTGGATATAAGAGGAGGTCATTGGTGGAAGAATTTAAGAGAGGGATTAACGCCACTATATGCTGGAGGCTCATGGAGTCAGAGTGGTAGCCAGGCTTAATTGAACAGTAGTATGATAGGATAATCACTCTGAACAGGAATTGGAGAGAAAGCAGGAGAGAAGAAGAGAGACTGAGAGAGCAAAGAGACAATGGAGCACTAGCTTCAAGAGAGAACCATGAAGAGGCATCACAGTAACCATGGTTATGGCTCCAAGTCTGACCAAAAAGACAAGAAGTCCCTCAACAATGGGCTCAAGCAAGACCTGCTCCGATGGAAGGAGTAGAAAGAACAAATGTAATGATAATGCACCCTAATCAGAGAGTAGGGTTGGCGCAACACAACCCATATGCCATGGAGGTAAACAGGGAAATAGAAACTGCTACAACTGTGGAGAATTTGGGCATTTGGCAAGGAATTGCAGGAATAGGGGAATAGAGAACAGAATTAAGGAGGAAAAAAGACTGGAATATGGACAGAGGCTGGTAATGAAAGGAAACAACAGACAAAATAATTTAAATGGAGAAGGAGATCTAGTAGTCCTCAACTAGGTCTCAATAATAATAGGTTTGCAATGCTCTCTAGAATAGTAGAAAATACATCTATGTGCAACCTAGACAATAGGGACATATTAAGAAAAGTGGCAGTGAAAATTGGGTTGGAAAGAATCAATACATAAGAAGAAGTAATAGTAGAAGTCTTGTTAGATAGTGGAGCCATAGGATTAGTAATGAGTTCAGACTTCACAAGGAAGCAGGGGTTTAAATTAAAAAGGATTGAAAACCTAATATATGTAAGAAATATGAATGGGACATTCAATAAGGAGGGGCCAATTGAAAATATAGTGGAAGTAAACATTTATTATCAGAGACATAGAGAGAGGACAGAGATAGATGTCATTAGAGAACAAAAATGGAATGTAATCCTGGGAATGCCATGGCTAGCCCATCATAATTCTGAGATGAATTGGAGAACAGGAAAAGTAAAAATGATGAGATGTTCAGAGGAGTATAGAAGGCAGTGAAGACTAAAATAGGAAAAGTCAGAGTAGCAGAAACAGAAGGAAGAAGAGGAAAGGGAAGAAGGTGAAGAGAAATGGAAAGATAGAGAGAAAAGATAGAGAGAAGAAAAGAAAAACCAAAAAAGAGAAATAGAAGTAAGGAAAGTAGCAGAAGAATGGGAGATTTAGAACAAGAAGGAAGAAGTAGCAAAGTCAGAGAAAGAGGCTAAAAAGTTGGTCCCAACAAAATTCCATAAGTGTATTTGTATCTTTGGCAAAAAGACAAACAAATGAATGCCTGTGAGGAAGCTGTAGGACTATACAATAGATATGAAGAAAGTATTTGTGCCAAGAAAAGAGAAGGTGTACCCATTGTCAAGAGAAGAGCAGGAGGAGATGCATGAGTTCATAATGGAACAATTGAGAAAGGGGTATATCAAACTCTCAAAGTTACCTCAAACAGCACTAGTGTTTTTTGTAGGAAAGAAGGATGGGAAGAAGAGGATAGTATAGGACCATAGATATTTGAATGAGTGAACAGTAAAAAATAATTATCCTTTATCTTTAATTTCAGACATAGTAGAAAATATTGGTACAAAAAAGATCTTTACTAAGATGGACTTACAATAGAGGTATAATAATGTTAGGATAAAGAAAGAGAATGAGTGAAAGGTGGTGTTTACCACACTGGAAGGGTCATTTGAACCGACTGTGATGTTTTTTGGGTTGATAAACTCACCAGTGACGTTCTAGACTATGATAAATGAGATCTTATGGGATTTTATTAATACTGGGAAAGTAGCAAGCTTTATTGGTGATATAATTATTGGGATAGAGAGAGAAGAGAGACATGATGAATTGGTAGAAAAAGTAATAAAAAGGTTGGCGGAAAACAATTTGTATGTGAAACCAGAGAAGTGTAAGTAAAAGGTCAGAGAGATAGGATTTTTAGGAGTTGTGATAGGACTGGAAAGAATAAGAATAGAAGAGGATAAGGTGAAGGGAGTGTTAGATTGGCCAACACCAAAGTGTGTCAAAGAGATTCAAAAGTTTTTGGAATTGGTGAATTATTATCATTGATTTATCCAAAACTTTGCATCCATAGCTAGACTATTACATGATATGGTCAAAAAGGATTAAAAGTGGGACTGGACAGAGAAACAAGAGAAGGCGTTTATAATTGAAAGAAAGATTCACAAAGAAACCAGTATTAGTAATATTAGACCTAGATAAAAAAATGAGGATGAAAGTAAATATGTCGGACTATGCTATAGGGGGGGTCTTATCTATGGAGTACAAAGATGGAGAGTAGCAACCAGTGGCTTTTCTCTCAAAATCTCTAAATGAGATGAAGAAAAATTATGAGATTCATGATAAGAAGATATTGGCAGTAATAAGAGGGTTGGAAAATTGGAGGCATTTGCTAGAAGACACCAAGTATAAATTCAAAGTTTGAACCAATCACAAAAACTTGGAATATTTTATGAAGGCACAGAAATTGAATAGAAGACAGGCTTACTGGGCTTTATATTTGTCTAGATTTGATTTCATGTTAAAGCATGTTCTAGGCACAAAAATGGAGAAGACAAATGGACTTAGTAGAAGACTGGACTAGAAAGTAAGAGTAGAAAAGGACAATAACAATTGAATATTTATTAAAGACTGTTAGCTACATAGTTTACATGAAGTAGTAATAGAAGGACTAGAAGTAGACATAGTAAAAAAGATAAAAAAGGCTAGGAGTAAGGACGAAGAAGTAGTTAGAGTAGTGAAAGAGATGAAGAAGGCAGGAATAAAAGTAGTAAGAGAGGAAGAATAGCAGATGGAAGAAGACTTGGTGTTAAAGGAGGGAAAGGTGTATATGCTGAAGGATGAAAAGTTGAGAGTAGAAATAATCTGGTTGTACCATGATACACTAGTAGCAGGATATGGGAGAAAGTGGAAGATAACGGAGCTGGTGACAAGAAATTATTGGTAGCCAGAAGTGACAAGAGATGTTGGAAAATACATGGATGTTAGGAACAGACCAGCCACTGAACCAGTTACACTAAAAGTATACAATGTCAAGCTTAGCTTTGACATCTGGCTGGTACTATATATGTACTTCATACCATACTCCTGACAGTAATGTCAGGATCGCAAGAAGTGGACTTAGTTTCTTTTCATCTCTGTTCTTCCTTCTATTTTCATCTCTATTTTCTTTTATTTTGTTCTATTTTTAGCATGTAGGACTAGGATTAGAGGTGGCATGAGTCAGGTAACATGAGGAAGATTCTAGAAAGATGACATCATACCACATGGGAACCTCATGGCTAACACATAGTTGTTTAGGGTAGGTTAGAAATAGCTAACACAGCTTCTGAGGACTCAGTATATAAAGGTAGATTATTCTGTACAGAGCTCTCTATTGAGTTCTCTTGTGTCACCCAATATAAGGTTACCTCTTAACCTAACTCTAAGGGCTTTAAGTTATAACAATGGAGGGATGTGATATGTGTCAAAGATTAAAGAATAGGACAGAAGTACCAGCAGGAAAGTTGAAGTTGAGTAAGATGCCAGAAAAGTTATGGACTTATCTAATGGTAGACTTCATCACAAAGTTACTGGTAGTGGCTGGGAAGGATGCAATCTTGGTAGTGTTATGATTCAATGCTCAAAGGGTTAAGCAAAGAACTAACTCTTGTATTGAGTGACACAAGAGAACTCGATAGAGTTCCTAGTACAGAGTAGTCTACCTTATATACTAATCTCCATGGTCCG
>Ga0157363_1006682_pt1 | contig 10881 bp, 1 predicted proteins | sample AttsexASBM1_FD_111477 | JGI IMG/M metagenome (GOLD analysis project Ga0157363, IMG submission 111477) | Fungus gardens microbial communities from leaf cutter ant in Ribeirão Preto, State of São Paulo, Brazil - Atta sexdens ASBM1 | ecosystem: Host-associated > Fungi > Mycelium > Unclassified ...
AAAAAAAAATGTATTTTCATAATTTTGCAAACATATCAGAAACACTAGAACTCTTCGACGAGTTTTAACTGATTTTCACAAATTTTAGTGATTTATTGAAATCAGTGAATTTAGTTTGTTCTATTATCAAATGTCTATAGTTTATTTTCTTAATATTACTTCAGTGTTTAAACATTTTCATTAAACATTTTCATTTTCAATAGTTTCTCGTATATCCGAGGATATAATATCGTATATAATAATGGCTATTATTAATTAATTTTGCATTTCTATTGTATTTCCATTTAATTTCAGAATTATCTAAAAATAAAAAAAAAATCAATTTTTAAAACAATTCAATTAATATAAGGAAACATTATTACGAAACATTATTTCATCATCCTTTACGATTTTTGCTGCGCCCGTGTACTTGTGTATCGATCTGCAACCGTGATCGACCTCGTAGCGCGAATTTTAAATCACGTTAGCACATTCATGCTAAATGTCACTTCAACAGTCTTTTAACGCCCCGCAACTCTATTTTCAAGCTTCTCTATTTTTACCGATCGACTGTACAGCTTGACGGGTGGAAGGTAGTAGGAGAAATAGAAGCACTACTAGGAGGGGAAGGTCTAGTAAATAAGTAACCTACGAATGTGAGAACTGCTTCAGTCCGCGTTACAATTAGTTCGACCGTTTATCGTTAATCGTAAAGTTCGAACGAACAATTCCTCTCGCGACGATTGATCACATTTCGTTCTGTCTGATTGTCAAAATGAATATAATAAAGAGCTGTTTTTTCTATGACGATTATTATCATTAATCGAAGCGAATTGTATTATTTTGCTTGTAATCCCTTTATATGGCAATCAAAAAAATGGATCGTACTGTAACTGTAGTGTTATTTGCCTTGCTAACCGCATTTGTCGGCGATGTCGTGGCATCGTGCAGAAAGGTGGAGAATGAGGATATGGTGGAATATGTCTGTGAAGATGGCCATCCCATTGATTTGATTACCGTACCTGAAACAATTGAGAAATTGCGAATCTTTAGAATGCCACTTTACAGAATAACTGTCGATACGTTCTCGAAATTTGGCGGGAACCTTTGGGTACTGAGTTGCTCGCATTGCGAAATTATGGATATCGATGCAGACGCCTTTCGACGTCTTGTCAATCTTCAGCAACTCAGCTTAGACAACAATCGTTTAACTACCATCAGATCATCGTGGTTCGAAGGACTGGACTCTTTGACGTATCTCGATCTCAACTACAATAACATATATGACATTGAAGACGGCGTCTACATGAATCTACCCAGTCTCGTAGACTTAAGGATTTCGGGAAATCGACTGCAATGCTTGAATCTCGACGAGATGTTATACTTGAAGGAACTGAAGCGCATTTTTCTCAGCGAGAATTCCGACTTCGCCTGTCCGCATGCTGTCAGCAAGTTCCTTGAGAATCAGGGCATTGCTTTTGAACAGGATCCCGAATGGAGAAGTGTCACTAGTGACACAATCAACGTTCATGTTCCATCGATCCACGTAGAAGAAGGCGAAGAAATCGACAGCGCAGAAATCGTGCCAGCGCATCGTGAAAGGTTACACCCCAGTAGGAGACCATCTCCAGAAGAATCAGAAGAATCTTATAAAACGAGAGATAAGACATTTTATCCAAACCATTCGGAGACATACCGTTCACGCCACAGGAGACCACCAACCACGACTATACGAACTACGCCGAAGCAAGCACAGGAGGAATTGCCTTTACCGCGAGTGGAATCGAGATTTCCGGACACAAGACCCTCGCATATATCATCAGAATCATCGTCACATCAGGTAATGTCTTATCCGACGCCGGAAACGCCTCCAGCACCGCCCGCCGAAGATATCAAGATGCCAGGAACTGACGGACCGTCGCGAACGGAACACACCTTAATATATCAGTCAACACACGAAACGACACCCTATTGGTCATATTCAACGCCGGAAAGTACCACGCCGCGAGTACCACTCGTAACATTATCGGAGAACATCAGGATAGTAGGAACTGATAGGCCACCGCAAATGGAAGGCATGTTAACATCCTCGTACATTCCACCGCATGAAACGATGTCTTATCCATTGTATTCTACAACGGAGAGATCGCAAGTATTTGTTATGGGATCTTCAGAGGATAAAGCGATAGAAGAAACCGGCAGATCATCGCAAGTTGGAAACATTATAACGTATCCTCTACATGTTACAATATCCGATGGTCTGGAAAGTATGCCGCATGGATCCATTCAAATGACGTCCGATTTTTCGGACATAGTTTCGGACATAGATGGCTCGGTTGAGCATCCGGTCTATCCGATGGAACACGAACAATCTCGCCGTCCTACTGAAGGGAGCGACAGAGTGACGTCAATGAAAACACCGTATTACGGACACGACCCACGTAAAATGATAATCGAAGAACCATCATCCGAGACCGACGACGACATTTTTATCCCCACGGCTCGACCCATTGAATACGATCGATCGCGAACTACGACGGCATCTGAGCATTATGTCAGACCTTCGCCACCGGAATTGATAAATTTACCTTCGACGGACGAGCTATACCAAGCTCCGTATGAACCGACGGTCACCATACATCCACCGTTGCAAAATTATCAGAATAATAATGGAGAACTTCCAAGCGTTCGTCCTATAGATACGACGCAAGAGCCACTTCCCAAATGTGAGAATTCTTCGGCACCGAAGATTCAATCAGCTGCTGCACTAGTGACGTTCGTCACTGTTCTTAGGCACGCCGTCGTGGGGAGATTTTAGCGCGCCTTCCTGATCGTCCAGATGAGCGGGATAGATCGCACAGATAATTTATAATTAGACTACGCAGGAAAAAATCGAATTTACATCTCGCCTAAAGAACGTATTCACTGTGTTGTGACCTGGACTTTTGAGCGCGCATTTATGTATTTAACGTTGTAACTTTTCCTCATAGCATTTCCCTAAAGACGCTTCATAGGATTATTAACCAGATGCAGATAACTAGCAAGAGAGTGATCAAGACGGATGAAACTTTCTTCGGAATTGAAAATTTTTCTCCAGAAATGACAAAATCAGCTAAACCTGATGCGTAGGTATCGATATTGGAAAATGCGAAAAAATGAGGGAAAAATAATTCTAACATTTAATTCATTTTATTGTCAATTCTAGGTAATTTTTTCTTAAGTAACTTTTATCATGCAACTTTTAAAGCTTCCTTAAATATAAGGCCTTAAATATAAATATAAATATAAGGAGTATGAATACATAACATAAAATTATAACATAAAATTTTTAATGAATCGTCATTCTGAAAAGTAAAATAATCTCACTTTGAAAGATTGAAAATTAAGCCAATTTTTTGACTAGACTATTTCAGTTTTCACTCTTTGGATTTCACAAAGAATTTAGAGAGTATTACACATAAAATTTTTCACTTTTTACTCTCTAAGAAAAAAGTTGATCGCTACCCAGACAATTCATTTAAATGCAAAAGTCCTTTTCTATATTTTATGCTTTCGTATTCTGCAGAAGGAAATGCAAGTTTTGAATCTGTAACTTTCCCAATTGGCACAAATTTGTTAAATACTGATTGAATATTCGAGAGAAAATCGAAAGGTTGTTGTTGAAGTTTACTAGTTACTAATACTAAACTTAGCCGACTTAGCGAATCTTTGATCTCACGTGACTTTTCTCTCCTGATTCCCGGAATCGCTTGTGGCGTGGTAGCATATGTTATAACGTCATGAAACGCTTGCCAAATAGAAAAGCCAATTGAGCGGAGTGTATGCGTGTCCGAGAAACGATTTTAATTGTAGTAACGAGTTTAATTAAGTGGAGACTCGGTCGTCGCGTGATAATGAAATAATTATCAAGTGTCATCGTCCAATTGCGCGGTCAAGCATTATGTAACGAACCTTGCAACGATTCATTCGGCGTTGCCCCTCACAAACGCGTTAAATACATGTTCAAAGGCATCACTGTTAGGAGTCAAGTTCGCACGACAGCTTCATTCTTCGTGCAACAGGTGCATCTTCGTCGCGGTTGTGCCAGACGGAGGACAGAACGAGAGAGAACAAGAGAGAAAGCGACTTCTCTCGCATAAACATCATTGAATGGCCTTGGATAAAGCGCTAATAAAGCGTCCTGTTATAACGAGGAGCGGGCGTTATCTTCATAAGATGATCTTCATCGTTGAATAGATGCGTAGCATTTCCGCGTACATGTTTATCAAGAGCTTCTCCATGATCCGCGAACTTGAAGCTAGCGCAATCAATTCCGTGAGATTCCATACCAATGACACGATCGTATTAAATATGACTTCGCGCCATCCCTGCTTCGATGGTTGTCAATTATTTAATGCGATTTCCTTGAGCCAAGGAGCGGCGCGATATTCCGATCAATATAGACCCCGGATCATGCTACAAGGTTGCAGAAAATAGTTTCCACCTTCGACTTGGACAGATACTTGTACGTGTTGATGGCCTCATAGATACTTGGCACAGCCAAGGGAAATTTGTCTCAAAATATTGTTTTTGCGCAAAGCAATGTTTTCCTCATCCGCATGCTTGAGAAGTAGTTCTGTCAACTCGAATATTAATTATTGCTTGGGATTAACGATTATTGTTTGAAATTCAATTTGAGAAACGACCCCCATAAAGTTGAAATATATAATTTTATCTAAAACATATATGCGCATCTTATTTTGATAGAAAAAGGTGATCTCTGAAAGAAATATTTTGTACGATAAATGATTTACTTATTGTGTATGATATGTGTTAGAATAATCAAATTTTTATTAGAGCAACCAAACTTTTAAATTAAAAGGTAAAAAAGTTTTTACAAGTCACACATCATACAAAACATTTCTTTCAATGAGGATTCAGTGCTGCTCGACGAATAACGGCTCGTTACAATACTATTCATAAAGTAACGTAATGCGGGGTTTACAATAAGAATCGTAGACCGTGGGGTTTTAAGGAAATTGGCCAGTCACAGAATACGAGGAGAATAATCAACTGTAATTGATCAATGTCCTACGACTTAAAATCCTACGATCTTTTATTGTAGATTCCTATTGTAGATTCCGTACAAGATCTCTTTCATTTTTAACCGCTGACGAATCCGCGACTCGGTACAGTCAGAATCTTGCGAGGCGTTGTGTAATGCACCAGCATTAGGTAGCCAGTTAGACGTACTTGCCAGAAATTATAAATAACGGAATTTCTTCAGCAACGAATTATGGAGTAGGTCACCCGCGATATAAAGCGTCATCGACGCTTATGTATCTCGGAGGTAACTTGGCGCTGCCCAAAAGGGAATCCAATCGCGAAAATTTTGAAAAGTGCGGACATCGTAAACTGGATTCGCGATGCCACGTTCTCTAACAGTGCGTTTGGGGAGACGCTATTTATGTCATTCTATCCTTGTTTTACGTCTAATAAACAAGATAGAATGATATAAATAGCTTGAATAGCGTTTCCCCGAACGCATCCTAGGATTCATAGTATCATGGTTTGAGTATGCTCAATGTCATAGACCGTGGTACATACTGCGTCTTCGCTTAACGATTCAAACATCGTGCTTATAAGTGACGCATATCCCGCCGCTCCGACCATCGATAAAATCGATGACCCCCTTGAAATTAAACTGCGTCGTTCCTTAGAAGAAAAAAAAAGAGAACCCCGCTTCACGCCGCTCTGAATGCGAAATCGCGTGCGTCTAATGCTCTCGAGGATGAGCAGCGCATGGCGCGTTTCGGAAATAGAAATATGTAACGCATAGAGTCCCTCGCTCTTGTTACGAGTGGGCTGTAATTAATCTTGTTAACAGGGAACGCGCTTGTGCGTCTCATGAGTAGCCGCTATCTGCTTTAAAAAATCTATTCCCTTCCGCGGCGAGTCTGGATCGAATTATCAATTTAGACTAAATGCACTGATTAAGTCGCTCTCTAGTCGGACAGTAAACAGTCATTGACTTTTCATGTTAATTAAACTGATCGACTTCTCTGATTGCAGTGGGCCAAGGAAGCGGCGGAAGCCGAACGTCTGGAGAAGATGTTGAAGATCGAGAACGAGGAAAACGCAGCCGCAAACGATCTTGCGCTAGTGATACAAAATCGTAATAAAGCTCGCGCCAATCAGGCGGAAAATTTCTTTGATTCCCTGATTGACAAATACGCGAAAAAGACCGAAAAATCGAATAAAAGCAAAGCTTCACCCTCAAAGAAAATTAAAAAGAAGACGTAAAAATAATCGATTGTGTTGGAACTGCTGCGTCCACTCCATGTCCTTGAAAGTTTCAATCTCTTGTTAACATTAAATTATAAAACACGAACTCGTTGTAGATTTCCATAATGGATGGTTGTGTTTAATTTTTATATAAGTTCAAAACATTCATCGAATCAAATGAACTAACTTTTATGGTTTATATAAATGTCAATTAATCGCGCGTAACGTAAATCGCTGTATCTAATTAAATATTTGACAAATGTGCACAACGATGTAAAAAATGTCGTATACTTTATATAAAAACAAATATCATACTCGAATTTTATGATATAATAATATTCTCGAAACCAAGATCCCTGTAATTATTTTCCGTCTATGAAACATAAATAAAAAAGCTTTTTAATATCTCCTTTTATAGTTAAAAGTCTATTTTAGCCATAGACTAGAAATCGAAGATAAATTGCGAGGTAAGTATACTTCAGTATGTTTAGCAGTGTAGATCCGCTGAATTAAATATGGGAACACTGTCATAATTTAATTGAGTGATGATTCTGACAGTTGGTTTAGCTACACTTGCGAACAACTTTTTTCTCACTACGTATTATAATAGCTACTTCTATAATGCTAGTTATTGTTTCTAGCCACTTATTTTTTCTACTTATATGTAAATAATAAATACAAACTTATATGTAAATAATAAATACAAATGATTTGCTTCTATTTACAAAAGAAAATGTTATCGCTGATTTAAAAAATAATTTGATGAATAATAGAAATATTAAGATATCTTACGTAACTTTTGAAGATGTTAATTCTTTCTGAGAGAGAAGAGAGAGTTGATTTTACAGAAAATGTTATACAAAAAGTTTTCCGATATCTCCGAAATGTCTTAGTAGAAAAGAAGATATATTAAAAGATATTTTTTGTTGTTAAAACTTTTTTCATATTGAAAGCTTCTAAATTCATTTCTTATATGAATGAACGTGCAAAACTTCAACCTTGACAATCTTAAATTTTAGGAAGGCATTTTCTTATTAATAGAATATGTTGGATCAAAGTTTTTGATAGTCTAGACGATTATTCACTGCACTGTATGCTGGCACTATGCCCATGTTTGCAATCTCAGGAACAGTGCTTACAAACAACGCATTTCGTCTTCCGGATGAAATTTCCGGATATCGATGACTTTTTAAAATTAACTTTATAGGCTATATTTCAAAAATGCATTCATGTCATTCTCGTAATTGCGGCAGTTTATATGTATATTTCACACAAATGATGTTTAATAATTTTGATAATTTCGAGTATGAAATGCTGTGAAAATAAATTACATAATTTTTAATTTTATCTAGAAATTATATGAGAATTATATATGTAACAATATTTATACAGTATATATATTTTTTAAAAATAAAATTATGTATTATATATTTCATTTAATATTCATTTTTATACTTTATGTATATATATCTTTTTGTATGTATTACATATATATTTTTAAAAATAAAATATACAGATTGTGATATTCTACTATATCGATATTGTTAAGAAAAAGATCAGGTAAGTTGCTATGATTTCCAAAAGATTGCGCTAGAAGTATTTTCTCGTCTCGATATTTTCGATCTAACTTATTGCTATACGACAAAATAAAAATTCGAAAGTTAATTCTTAAAATTAATTACATACTTAGAATGAATAATTTTGATATAATATTCATCACGCATAATAAATAAATATAAACAATGTTTAATTAGATTATTAAACATTTCACAATTTGCTTCAGAATTAGGAAGTTTTAGATATTCTGTGTGATACGTAATTATCCTAATTATTGTACTGATATTCAAAATAGTTAAGTTATAATCTTATAAAATTTAAACAATTGTGCTGAATGCACAAAGATCTATTAAAAAGAAGTAGAAACTTTTTTATAATACTTCAAAAGAAATAGAAAATGTATTTGAATAAAGTGTAACCAGATTTTTTTCAGTGCAATATAATTAATCATATTACTTTTCATGGATCTGATGCACGTCATATTTAATACATAGAATATATTAAGTGTTACTATAATAGATATTAGAAAAATGCATCGTCAGTTTTCACACTGTGTGCAAATTCTTCGGTGGTTTAGATGGTACCGTCATTAGTGCCACGGTCATCGATAAGCACAGGCAATGTGTCAGTCACACCGTTGGTCACACAGCTCGTGAAAGATGGGACGAAGGAAAGAGACAGAGAAAAGGAAACATGCAAAAGAAAAAGGGAGAGAAAAAGGGACAGACTCCTGCCGAGCATCTATTCTCTCGCTTGCTGCGTGTCCCTCGTATTTCGTGTGGCTCGAGCTGGTGATCATAGTGACCACGGTGTTATAGTGCTCTTAAATCGGTGTTGGTAGAGATGGTATGTACACTAAGCAAGTGGCCGCCTCCTATGGTCAGTCTCGTGTTACGTCTGGCCTGGTCGGAGCAACAACACGGTGTACATCGGGTGACACAATTTCCAGTCAATGCTCCTCCTTGTATAGGATTTTATGCGATGGGTAAATACATTGCCATAGCATTACGACAATTTTTGCCATTTACTTTTGATCCTACATCGACTAAAAAATTATATCCTTCCAAACGTTTATTGTTCGTCGCGATAAATTTGCATTGAGTCTCTAAATTTGATCGAATTATATATTCATCTCAAAATCGGGAAAGTAGCTAGCTTTTTAAAATCTTATTAGGGTGATGTTTTTTTGCAATAAATTCCGTATGTAAACGTATAAAATCTTTATTAAATTATTAGCATAAGAAAATTAAATTATTTATCAATATAATAATACAAAGCTACATAAAATTCCACCTGATAATGAAAAGAGTCAATATTTATTTAAGTGACCATTTATATTACCGATATGATAATTGAAAATATTGCATAAATGAAAAATTCTAATTGTAAAATTTCTTATTGAGAAATAACTCTGCGAGTCAATAAAAAATATATACGTAGAATTATATGTTTATATATATATATAAGTCGTATTTTATTCACCTCTTATTGCTCAATTTTTAATAAAAATTTATTACCACATTTATGTCTGTTGAAATAAAAACAATAAATTGCACTTATCTAATCAAACGTTTGCAGAGATAATTACTTTTCTACGGGTTGTTATAATTTTTGACACGTCTCGAGAAAGTAAAAGCATTTATGTGAAATCTACTGGACTACTCGGCAAACGAGCCACCCGTTGTGCAAGATTGGCGCACACTTTGACGGAATCACGTACGGGCAATTATGGATATGTGGTGCAAACATAGGTAGCAAAGTGTAAACCATTATTATTTTTAGCCAGACATGTAATAGGAGACTGGATCGGAGTTTACCAAAGAATGGTAATACAATAGCCGGCAAAGTAACCGGGCTCGTATTTTTTCGCCCCATTAAGCAGCAATTATATCGCGACCTGTTGGCGATTGTGGCAGAACGTTCTCGCAGTTGTACACAACGGCAAAGCTCATGCTCGTGCTTCATCGAACAAAACCGATGAATCGTGTTGTGTAAGAGGATCAGCGGTTTGCCGTATTATGAAACAATCTGATTAGAGAAGCATCGAGGTTCAAGCTCTTGGGTTGCCGACGAAATATTTTATTATATGTTTATGGATCAATAAATTCGCTGTCGATAGGACAGGCGAGATATGAATGTGGAAATCTAGGACGACACTCTGACATTTCGCGAAACTCTTTCGACCTCGCGTATATTTGCACTTTACACTCAATTATTGGCTCGTTTGCGCTTTGAAAAAGTACGTGTATTTCGCAACGATCTGTGGTCGATTGAAGATTGCGAATATGTATGAGCGTAAAATGTTGACACATTGGCTACATTTAAGGATGTAAATGTAGCACTGCAGAAAGATCGACTCGTAAATCATCGTCTCGCATTTGTGCGTTGAACAGAATCCCCTTTTCACACGTCGTTTAAACTACAGAAATGGGAAATACATAATCGCAGTCGTGACATTTAAGGCAGCATAAAGTCTGCAACATATTTCCGCTTCTCGCAGGAACGTCTACGATCTACTATCGGATAGCATTATTGAACACGTCGACAAAATACATCTCTCTCGTTAACAATAAGTGTACAGAGAAAGTAGAAGAAATGGTGAAGAATAGTGAGCTACGGAATATTGGCTGCATTAGGTAGAAAAAGCAATTTTGTAACTGTTGTAAGATTCTTTAATATAATTCATTCTTGCTCTTAGTTTCTTTATAGATGTATAATACTTGTAATTTCTACAAGCCTCTAAATTTTAATCCATCTAAATTTTAAGTCATAAGAAATTAACTAATTATAATCGATTATTCTTCTTACATACAACTGTGATTGGTCAATTCCTTACGACTTAAGATTTAAGCTTAAGTAATGGCTTATTATCCATAAATCAACAAATTAAAGAATCTTATAACAGTTGCAAAGCAAATTTTTTATGACTGAACGCGATCATTGGCTGCAGAGAAAGCAGCTTTGCAACTGTTGTAAAATTTTTCAATAAGATTGCCCTTAGTTCTTTATTATAAACTATAAATACATAAATACATAAACTAAATAATTATATTAAAGAATTTTACAATAATTGCAAAACTG
>Ga0157363_1006684_pt1 | contig 10881 bp, 3 predicted proteins | sample AttsexASBM1_FD_111477 | JGI IMG/M metagenome (GOLD analysis project Ga0157363, IMG submission 111477) | Fungus gardens microbial communities from leaf cutter ant in Ribeirão Preto, State of São Paulo, Brazil - Atta sexdens ASBM1 | ecosystem: Host-associated > Fungi > Mycelium > Unclassified ...
CAAAAACTATTAATTTGATTTAATTATCACTTTTATTGTATAAATATTTATTTACTATAAGCAAGTAAATGTTTACTTTTACTATAGTATTATTCAAAGAAATATGTATTAAGATTTAGTAAATTTTTTTCAATACACCATTTATATATGCGAATCAAGAACACTTTGCATTGATTATAATATAATTTTGAGGAAGCTTATTAATTTAGCTAAAAATTTTCACTTAAAAAACATGTTTTAGTGGAAAATTCTAATATGAATAATGTACTTAAAATTATATTATGTTATAAAAACATTTTACAAATTTATGCGACGATTATAGTACATTTACATCTACGCGGCATAGAAATGATATTTATTATCTCCACGTCGTGTGTGTCTTTCATGCATACGAATCAAATATTTTGACTATCCACAAATATTTTGAAAAAACATTAGGTTAAAATTATAGATTATATACCAAGAGCACAAAAATCAGGCACAAAAGAATAGTGTGACAAGATTTGTGATCAGGAAACTGATTACAAAAATTCATGCCAGTGTTAAAGAAAAGATACACCTATTAGATATCTTCTCGTATTCAGCGATATGATCTTCTGCGTTTTTTCTTTGTCGCAAAAAAAAAAAAAGAAACGCGTTACTTTAGTTATACATGCAAGTAATTACATCACACATAATTCCACGCGCGTAAACGCAAATGGGTGTGTTTTGTTTTTACAATGCTTCCGCGAGCGCGAGTATCGTTTTTCGATTGAAAAATCGTGCTCGGATGTATCAGATATCCCGCTGAAGTCGCCGTTTAGCTGCGCGCCGCGAATGCGCGACTATTCATTCATCTCGTAACGCAGCCCGTCACGTCTCTTTTCTCCCTCATTTCATTTTCCCATCTAGCGCAGCTTCCACCTCGGCCTTGTGTGTCACGTAACAATGTCCGTCCGTCCAACCCATATCGCGACGTGCCACAACGAATAACTCGAGTCAATCGACGCCGATCGAATTAATTTCGAACGGTGACAACGTATTCCCCCCTTGGATCTCACGCGACCGAATTGGTTGGCTTCTGTCGCGTGTCGGTAAACTCGCGACAAGAACGCGCGATTACGTCGCGATTTTTCAAATGAAATTCTTTGTTACGTTATTGCGATTTTCTCCTCTTCATCTTCATTACGCCGCTGCTCGGACAGCGCGCTGGGTTTCAACATCTCGCTCGATTGTGCATTTAGCTGTGCAGGTGACCTATTTTGATATACACACCTGAGCGATTTTTTGAAAAACGTTATCATACTTGTTATCATCGTTGTTAGAACATTACGTTTTATTTTATTGAAAAAAAAAACGGAGGCCGCGAGGGATTTGCGAGTTGCGTTTAATCCAATTCAAAGAAAAACAGTTACAACGATAGCAACTTTATATAAGTTTTATACGCAGAATTAATGTACACGAATAAATTAATGTATATAATTGAATTGCATTATTTTACAATTGCAATAATTACAGAATAGTTTATTAAATTATGTGTGTATATTAATTTTATATATAAAATCTGTATAATTATCATCTTTATAATTGCTTTTATAAACATGGAAAAAAAGATTTGTTAAAACAATTAAAAACCTCATTGATTCGACAAATTTACAGCCGTAATTTTTTAAAACGTTAAATTAGCACAATTGTAGATAAATTGCAATAAATTATAATCATATTTGTTGTAATAGTATAAGTTTATTAATACTGCAAAGATAACTTTCTAAATCAATCAAATATAAATTATAGATCAAAAAATTTTAACAAAATATGCTAACTAAAATGGCGCGTACTTTTACTGTAATGAAGGAAGTTTTTTATATTAGCAATTTTCATTGTATAATAGCAAAGAATTAGGTGAATTAGCATACTAATTGCTTATAGACATAATTTCTTTGTTGAACCATCAAATCTTCTTAGTTATAGATGTTAACTCGCACAGCAAGTCCTAACTTTGTTGATCCACCCAATCTAATTTTTTTCTATTGTATCCTTTTCTCTGAGTATAGGATGATTGAAACAATTGGCTGGAAATGCCATCGATTGTTCTTTCCAAAGCTCGTGAGCTTTTTCTCGTGTAGAGAAGCTTCTCTTGACGCGTTTATCCCAATTTTTCACTTCTGTCAGTCCAGAGAAATTCCGCGGCGCACTCGTCGTATATTCGGAAAGGTCAGAGGGATTGACGTCCCTAAAATCGCGCGTTAAAGGGCTAAATTTATCCACGAGGACGAGACACGCTCGTTTTTCCACCTTGACGTCAATGTGGCTCCATCGTGAGATTCCTCTGTGATCAAACAGAGAAGGAAGGTCGCCGACATGCCGGAACTAGATCGTAAGTATAATTACCACGCCGACCAACCGCGGCGTGGGCGATCGCGAGTGGAATTATTTTTCAGTGCAATGGTATGCGCTTCCGCGTAGTTTTTCTCTTGCACGAATGTAAATATCGTACTGTCGCGGAACATTAAAATATGCGACTAGTTCGTCTCGAGAATAAAAATAAAGAATTTCATGGTCTACAAGTTATCTCTTTGTTCGTGACAAAAATATTTCTCCCAATTCAATCCAAGCACTTTTTCTATTATCTTCGATTTTTAAATCTCTATTGAGATCTCACTTTTATTAATTAAATGTACGCATTTATTTCTAAGATTCTGTAATATACACTGTTACACAGAAAAAAAAAATTAATTGGGTGGTACAGCAAACCTGTAACTTATTGCGCGAATTCAACATCTCTATAACTAAGAAGATTTGATGGTTTGACAAACCGCTAATGTTATTCAGCTATCAATTTTGCTACTTTAACATTAAAAAAATTGATTATCTACGACTGTAGATTTGTTGAATCAGTTTTCAGTTGTGTTTTTTTTTCTGTGTAGAAATATAATTACGAGCTTCCTTTATATGTAAATAATGATGTAAAGCTCATAGTTATGAATGAAATTAAAAGTAATGAATGATTTAACTGAAAATTAAATTACAGCAGTTATTAAATGTAATGAACGTGTACATTAAATTTATGAAAAATAATTAAATTTCATGTACATGTTTACAAATATATATTTTTCAGTTATAAATACATTAAATTTATAATGTAATGTCATGAAATTAAGTTCAAATTGTGTAATTTAAAAGTATATTAAATTTCAGTATATGAAATTTTTAACAATGTATGTAAGCAAATCATGCCAAATGTGCATTTATCAATAAAAATAAAATGTGAATTACGGCCTTAAATTTACCGAAGCTGATGCTAAGTCTATTCATTTAAATGTATTCTTTATGTTACGTATGTGCACAAATTTGGATTATTCTTATTAAAATGAACTTATTCATTTTCAGTATTCATTTTTTTTTATATAACTCGTTTCTGATTCTTTGAAATCAATTAGTGTCATTTAGTCAGCAAATCAAAAGGATCTCACAAACATTAGTAATTGTATTATATATTTTGACGTTAACTTCGAAGGGTTAACTGGATTTCATACAAAACCTTCTCTCAGATTTTTTACAGCTATCTAAAGAACTCTTCTGACTCTTGTGAGTTGCGGTTTAAATTGAAAATGACTTATTTTGCGATGCTATCTCTACTCAGAAATCAAACATTCTTTTTTAAATTACGGTATATGGATAATAACGCAGCCAAAGTAGAATGACAAAAACAAAAAAAAAAGAAAAGAAAGAGGAGAGATAAGCTTCTTTTCGTGCGAAGGTCATTTTTTACGATGGCATTTAATTCAACAGCGTTGAATCGAGTGTTTGTGATCTGTTGTACAGAGAATGTCTGAAAAGTCGTCTCTAGAAGAAGAATTATGTCGTGCAATTGTATCACGAGCCATCGACACAGATTTTAATCCAGTTTATGACGTTCTTGAATCTCTCTCTCTCTCTCTCTCTCTCTCTTTCTTTCTCCCTATTTGCTGATGTAACAATACTTAAAGCTACGGGTCAAGAAGAATAAAAAGCGAAATTCTCAAGCGAATTCGCGACATGAAGTCAACTCTTTTTCATATTACAGTATACTCCACCATTAAATTTAAAAAGAGTCCCATTCATTTTATATATTGAAAAAAAAGTTTTTGGTACTTATATCTATAATTTCGTGACAATATAAAAAAAAAAGTCCCATTCGTTTCATACATTAAGAGAAAAGTTTTTGATATTTGTGAGTACAATTTCGTGAAATTATAATTAAGGGAAATTATAATAAGTTTATTAATATAAACTCATTTTATTATTGCAATAATAATATAATTATAAAAATGAACTCTTATTATTTTACGAAATTGTACTCACAAAAATCAAAAACTTTTCTCTTAATATATGAAACGAATGGGACTCTTTTTTTAGATTACAATAATAATTACATATGTATATATACACACACTCACACACACACACACACACATATATATATAAATTTATATTTACTATAATTTACTACATACCAAAATTATGATTATTTTCAATACAACAAGTATACATTCTTTTGAGTATATAGAACTATAAATACAATTATTATTATAGCAGTAATAAAAATGGAGCTCCTAGTCATGAATATTTTACCATACTATTATAATCACAAGTACCAAAAACTTTTCTCTCACTGTAGTTTCTTTAGAAAACAACCTGGTAGCTCGATAGGTAGAAAACGCTGATTTAACGTGACGAGATTCAAGAGGAATTATCTTTCAGCCACGAGGGAGAGAAAGAGAGATAATTAACGCGGGTAGGCTTCCGCGGGCTCTCGTTACCGAGTGTGAACAGCGTGAAGAAACGAGTTTATTGTTGAGCGTATTCGCGGTTGCCATCACCGCGTGGTTTGACACCACCGATCTCAGAACAGACTCTTTATCGACAAAGAGATGTAGATTTGCGCATCTTAAATCAACGGATCGCATGATGGATGGAGACCGTCTGTAGCGTTTCCAAGAAAAACAAGAAAGTCAAAATAATGTCAATTTGACATCATATTGCCCGATTATTGATCGAATTTATTAACGAGCTTTACTTGCATTGCTGGATGATACTAAAAGCTACATGAAATTAACAAAGTTAAATAAAGTAAAGGTAAGTAAAGATATATAAATATTTTAAACGATTACTTAATAATGATTGATTACTTAATAATGATATTGTCAGATTACTTAACAGAATGGACATGTATGATTTCATTGTAAAAGTTGATTGTATTAATTGTATTATGCCATTGTGTACTTAGATATTTTATACAAAGCAAACTTTAATATGTACTAATATAGTGTAGTGCGAGTGATTGAATTCATTATAAGTCATTTTTTGTTTCATTTAATACAACAGTTATTTTGAGTTTCTTATGCTCATCCTTGGGTTGGTCGAGCATATCGCAATGCGACGTGGGCGAAAATCCCGCGAGAGGCGTCGTCTCGCGATCGTACATGGGCCGGAAACTACGCAATGAGTGAAGGACGCAGACGATGACACTTACGTGAGAGAATGACACGTCGTTCCTTATCAGATCGGCCTTTATCGCGGAGAATCTCGCGAGAATCATTTAACGACGGCTTGCGGGAGTAAAAAAACGTCGAATCGTTGGATCGTGACAAAGATAAATATCCATTACATTTTTTTACGTATATTATTTTTAGTACTGACCGCGAACGATAAGCTCGGTATATCTATCAACTTTTTTGCGTCTCGCGCGTCAAGCGCGAAACGCGATGCGAAAATAAAATTGAACGCAGGCGAGTAGTAAAAATTAGAGATGAAACAACCGCCGGTATCCGTCAACGTTGGTCAAAATTAGCCGTAAGATACGCGCGCGTTAAACCAGAAGAACTGGAATTTTAAAGCCTCCCCCTCCCCCCCCCCTCAGATATACACATCATACAAAATGAGAGCACACTGTGTGTACATCATGTATACGATAAGATTGGAGAAAGACGGGGAGTAAATTGGTTTAACCACCGCTTTGAACGACCGACGATCCAGATCAAGGCGTTGATCAAGATCAGATGATCGAGCCGCGTAAACGATCAAAAAAAAATTTTCGTATAAACCGTATAAACATGCGAACGTCCAGCCGGCTGACAAACGCGCGCACGCCAGGCACGTCCGCGCTCCGCGCGTCGCCGGGATTCACTGCCGCTCCATTCCGCTCCGCTCCGCTCCGACCGCGCGCGCGCGCGCGGCGGGAGGAGCCCTGCTCCGGCTCTATTACACATCGGTGGCTTTTTGGAGCGGCGAAGAAAAATGAGTAATTAAAGCGCAGCTACCTGGCGTGTGCCGAGCGTTACGCTTTAGCGGCCGCTAAAGACGGAAAGAGAGAAAAAAGAGAGAGAGAGAGAGAGAGAGAGAGAGGATTACGCGCGCGGATCTTGGGAGGCGAATATCGTCCGCTCAGAACCGCGGCGATACGAAATTCTACGCGGAAATGTCCTTGCTTCTTTCATCTCGGACACGTGCCGGGGTACAACGAAGCATGCAAAATAAGGGTGTGGATTTAAAAATATAGGTGTGGGTCTAAAAAGTATAGGTGTGGATTTAACACCACGGGTATTATATATCATTTTCACTGTATTGATGTTGATGTGGATTTAACATTATATCTTTTATATCATGTTGTTTTTACATCATTATAATATTTATAACACCAACATAGTATGACAATTATTAAGATTGTCATAAATTTCTCGTTCTAAAATTTCTTTTCCCTAATTTCTAAATAAAATTTCATGGTCTTTCCTGATATTCAATAATATTTAAAAATTGTTTGTATTTTCCTCCTGATTTGGGAACTGTTATAAATATTTTGTTGAAAAAGCATTTTAATATAGTAATGTAAATTACTATTAATGTTGCTGACACTGCTTGCATTTAATTGTTAAATCGATAGTATTCCAAAACTGAATAAGTATGATGTATGCATGTCAAAGTTTTTTTCAAACCAAGAATTTTAATTTTTCAGATAATTTCTTGATTTTTCCTTGATTTCATCATTTTCAATTTCCCTGATTAAAAACAGTTTCTCAGAAATAGATGGCATTTATTTGTTCGAACGCCGTCGAGACGTTACGTAAATTCACGCAGCACGATCGTTCTGCCGTGAAAGGTCTTCTTCGTCATTTTTCGTCACCAGAAGGAAGGTTTCTTCTGGATGGAAAACGCAAAGATAGCGTCGCAATGATGGATAGTATTGGGTTATCGTAATATATATAGTTGGTAGAAGAGATAAGTTTTTAAATTACTACAAAACATTTCCTACGAGCTATTTTGACACGTTACCTTCTCTCTCGAATGCACGCTTCAATGGACCCATCACGTTCCGGTCCTTCTCGTGGAAACGGCACATTGCGAGCGCACGTACATCTAATATTACGAATCTGCCTTCTCCGCGTTCAATTATACGAGTCCGTTCATATTACATGGAAAGTCCTCCCCGGAAGACGCACGCGCGGCCCCGTTATCTCGCTTATTAAAGTGCAAATACCGAGCTTTCGCTCCTAACGGACTAACTTATGTCGTTTCGTGAGAGTCTGCTGTGTGGAAACTCGAGCTTGAGAGAGATATCGCCGTATCAATACGTGCGAAATCCAAACATATTACGCGAACGACGTTACGACATTAGTATTAGACGTTATTGCTGTCAAATACAGCTGCACAGTGTTCCATTATTTCGAGAAAGTCAATGTGATGTATTAAAAATTCAATACAAAAATTTTAATACAAAATTTTAATACAAATTTTTTTATCTAACCTATAATGTGTTTTATCGTATCTATAATGTGGGTTTATAGTGCCATCATATCAATTTTAGTGTTAATTTAATATACATTTTTATCTATTATTCTTTGTATATAAATTGAGAATAATTTGCATTTTAATTTTATACGGTATATTCTGGAGTTTATCAACGTTGTCAAAGACTTACTAAAAAACTTATTTTCTTAGAAATAATGCATTTTAATATGACAAAATTTATTTAAAATTATATTATATAAAAAATAATAGCATGGCGCCAGAAAATCGATACAAAAATCCGTATAACAGTCGAAGTGTTAAAGATGAGCCATATAGAATAAATAGAGCACATTTTTGTTCGTTATTCCTCTTGATATTCTATTATGATACAAAAAAAACTAAAAGTGCCTAATTTAAAAATAAATCATCTGCGAGAGATAACACCGAATATAAATCTATGAATTTTTTTTTAATCGATCCGTTCACTTTTATCGGAGCATCCCATCGTGTTCAGAGGATCTATCTTTTTCTCTCTTTTTCTCTTTTTTTCTAACGCATAGAAGAGCGAAATGTACCGTGAATAAATCCATAATCTGTTCATCGATCATCCTCGGCCAATCGCCGAGAAACCGAGATTTTCGTCATCACTTTGCTGTAATAACTTTAAAGACTGCGTCGAATTCCGTAGACGACCGCGGAAAGCTGCGAGGAGAATTCTGCGGTTGCGATTCTGTCGCACCGAAATAAGTACACCGTGCCGTGGAACACGTGTTCGCGACGCTGATACGCGCGTGGCGATTAGACACGCGCGCGTACTCCCGGAGGCGACGAATTGCTCGCTCCGCTCTAATCTTGGCGCTCGAGTAAATGCAACAGTGAATAGAATATCTAATGCCTATTTCCACCAATGTACATTAACCCTACGCACGATGATTCTCCGATCCTTTAATACACACGATGGATTGTTCGTTGTCTCGGATTAATTTTCATTATTTTAACAAATATACAAAAATTATTAATGGTTCTTTCATAATTTTAACATCTTTAAAAAGTATTTGTAAGATTGTGCAGTTAAAAAATTTGTATACAAATATTATAATTAATTATTTGTTGCTTCTAATTTTTTGAAGAAAAGAAAAATACAAGACATGAATAATCTATCTAATCGTATATAAGAGTTAATATTAATTTTGATTCAACTTATTCTTCATTTTATTTTATACTGAGAAAAAGATACTTAAAATTTATTTGTGGGATATAATGTTTATTTCAATAATAATCCTTATTTAAATACGGCGGAATATAAAATATTGTTTCTAGCAAATAAACCATTTATTTCGTTTTTTTTTATAATTAATGAGACATATTTCACAGAAATGTGTATTTCATCACAATCAAATTTTTTTTTATCAACAAATATCGAAGAAAACATTACACTTGCTTACGAATATATTTCGACTTCTTTTTCTCAGTGTAGTTGTAAGAATTGAAAAAAGACAAAGACTAAGTTGAATCGAGATTAAAGTCAATTGTAGAAACGGATATAAATATGTCACCAAATAAACAGAGGAAGTAAGAACCGTTCCAACCCCCTGAATTTCCAACTCTGATGAATTTCCAGACAAGAAACAATTGGAGCCCTAGACGCGACAATGGGTGTGGTAGTGAAACAGTTAAAGAATTGATCGCGAGAGTGATAACAGCGAATAAACGTTGATTTTGAGAGAAATAAACGAAGGATATCTAAATAATTCCGATCGAATAGGTGTGATAGCGTTATAGCACGAGAACTAAAAATTCTAAAGAGAGTTTCGATTTTTTATACGGAAAGTGCTGGTGTGATATTGTTAGTCATACTATCGTGCTCGAAACAGCATCATTAGCAATATGAATTAGATGTTCGTGCAACGATTCCGGAAGATATCTCCTTTTGTTTCCGATGTCGGCATCGATAGCATGACTGAACGAGGCAATGCAACATGAAATACCGAGCGGTGCACGAAATGTCATACCATTAAATTTTGGTAATTAATTCTATACCAGTCTTGTATCTATTATGTTAAAAATGTGTTATATACAATATATAAATCAAATGGTGTGACATTTCGCGTGTCCTCATGTATTGTGTTGTCCGGAAAGTTCGTGCCGATGTTGAAGGAAAATTGAAACGCAGAAAATTTTAATTTAATAAATGTATACTAAAATTTAAATTTTAGTCGGCACGAACTTTCCGGACAACCCAATATATGTATATACATACACACACATATATGCGTATAAACATTACATACACAATGGATATATACGTATATCGTAAACATCCGGAATTCGAGATCTGAAAATCACGTATTGGAATGTCTAGAAATTAGAGAAAAACGACGAGACGATATCTTGTCGATTAGCTGGTCTGGTCGCGTCGCGCATCGTCGTTGCGTCGCGACGGACGAACGACGCGAGTTCTGCCTCCATAGATATATACACCAGTATCGCGACGATGCACTTTGTGCGGTATACTTGATGCGTCAACATCGAGGGATGCTGCTGAATCCCGCCGACGGAGATTGGCAGACTGGGTACCACTGGCAGCTGCCGGGATGGTAAGGGTGAGGGATGAGGCGCCGACTCCGTCGAGAGGAGAACTACCCCCGGCGGAACGTGAATCTTCTTGATGGGCGCGATCACTTCGCGGTATACCGTAAACACTGTTGTGGGTAGCCGCGGATCTCCCGGAGTACCGCGGGAATGTTTCCGGGGACGCGTCCGGGATTCTCGTATTTCGTCGCCGAGAGAGGTGTGTCCCGCTCTATTTATACAAAAGTACAAAAGACGCGCGAGATGAGAATTTCTTGTGTTTGTCACCGACTCTTGGAAAGAGTCACAAGCAATTCTCTTGTACGGGAAAGGTGCATTTTTTTTTTTTACATACGTCTCTCTTTTCCGGTGAAAGGAGCGGAGACGGTGATATGCCGAAGAGTTTAAGAGACGGAAAAATAGACAAAGAAACAGAAAGAGAGATTCAGAGAAAAAGAGAGGAGAGAGAGAGAGAGAGAGAGAGAGAGCGGACACCCTCTTTGCTCTTCCCTACAGTTCGTCGGCCCTTCCACCTCTAGTACTTCGATCGCGACCACCCGCGGG
>Ga0157363_1006686_pt1 | contig 10878 bp, 6 predicted proteins | sample AttsexASBM1_FD_111477 | JGI IMG/M metagenome (GOLD analysis project Ga0157363, IMG submission 111477) | Fungus gardens microbial communities from leaf cutter ant in Ribeirão Preto, State of São Paulo, Brazil - Atta sexdens ASBM1 | ecosystem: Host-associated > Fungi > Mycelium > Unclassified ...
ACACACACACACACACACACACACACACACCCACACACACACACACACACACACACACACACACACACACACACACACACACACACACACACACACACACACACACACACACACACACACACATAGATATAGTACGACTAATAAAAATAACTATCATTAATAGTTATTATTACTATAAAATGCTTGCAATTACTATAAATAAACTATATAATAATCTTTTGAAATAAATCATAGTCTTTAAAACTTTTAGAATAAATCTCACTTTAAAAAATGAAATCTCATTCTTAAAGATTGAAAATTGAGCTATTCTTTTTTAAAACTCACTCAAAACTGACTCAATTTTCGCTCTTTAAAGTGAGATTCAGAGATAGAATGAGATAAAAAAATTTAGCAAGTATAAAATATAGTTAACCCGAAAAATATAAGTTATACATCAATCGATGAGCTTAGAAAGTTAATATAGGTGTGGCAAAAAATTCGTGGCGTTTTTCCCGTTGGCATTAAAAAAATGCCACGAACTTTTTCCCACACCTTTTCAAAAGTGAGGGGTCAACTCTTTGCACAGGTATAATAATCATAATTATGATAACATGTAATTATGTCACAAATACTAAAAACACTTTTCTTTTGTTGTCAGTGTGTAAAAGTTATCAATTTGAAAATATATTTTCCCGCAAAAAAATAAGTTATGAAGGCTTGTCCTAATTAGCATTGATTGACTCTTTTCGTCTAATCTTAATTATAACTTTAATTATAACTTCTTATATTCTTTTTTTTTGCAGATAAGAATATATATTAATTAATAAAAGGAATATCTCCTAATAAAATGATCTGTAAAAATGTTCTTCAAAAATATTTAAAAAAATTTTCTAGATTAATAATATAAATAGGAATTTATTTTACTCATATATGCAATGTATTTTTTAATACACAAAAAAATCACAAGAATTTACCATGTGTTTTCTAAAAATGTTCAAAAAGATTGCAAATTCGTGAGATTGCGACGTCATATTGTAGCGAGAAAGTAAGAAAAAGATCAGTCTACGAAATCACGAGACATTGCGAAATTTCGGTGCTGAAAGCAGATAATGGATAATGAGACGCCACCGAAAGCGTGGCAAACTTTGCTTTGCGGCATGAACAAATAGATCGGCTGGTTTAACGCGCCACCAATGTGGTCTGTCATGCACCACCGTCTACCAGAGATAATTCCGTTGTACCGCCGTAGGGCATGCGAATTTGCGTGGTAGAGGGAAAACCTAGCAAATACACGGGAGTTGTTACACAAGAGGTAAGCTTGTGAATAATAACTCGGCGACGGGATGTCGTGGCGCCATGAAAAAAGAAGAGCCGAATCTGATGGGATGTAAGTGGAAATCGCGATTACGAATCAGACGCGAATGTATGTTGGTTAGGTGGGACGTTTACGAAGGCTTGAACGATGTTGAGAATAATGGGCGACTACCGTTAGTGAGAGAGGATAGAAAGTTTCTCTTTGCGTAACTCAACGAGATTATATCAACGAAGTGAATATCGAAGGCAAATGAAATCATTACGGCTACGAGTTAAAATGAAAAAAAAAATCAGTAACAGAATGTAATTCCAAAAAAGTCACATTAAAATTTGTAAGTTGAGAGAGAGAAAGAGAGAGAGAGAGAGAGAGAGAGAGAGAGAGAGAGAGAGATAGGAAAACATTTATAATATATATTAAAAACTTCTCATTTTAATTGAAGATATTTCATAAAAATTATATGTTGCTTCAATATGTTTAAGCGAGTTTTACTAAAAACATTGCTTTGACTTTGAGAAAAAAATCAAGGCATCTCTTTTAATTGGATTTTTCTCTACCCTTTTGAAACTACACAAAAGGATGCAAGGTAAACGCTGCCGAAAGCAAAATCGTGTCGTGCGCTCGCTAAGGTTTATGTACGTTCAAGCGTGACCGCGGAGATAAGCGGGCATTTGCGACGGTGCATCGACCTGTGCCAAATCGGAGTACCGATAAGAGGACCAAAAGTCACTCGTTAACGATTAGTGGCTCGAAGATTTATCACCACGGATCTTGTTTGCAAACCGCAAAGCTGATATGCATCGCACTGACAACGACGAGAACGACACTGTCTCACAATGATACCGCTAGCCAGTCAGATCACTTCATATGCAGTTATGCATATGCAATTCAAGGGTACAGCATGAGAACTATCCCACGGATAAGGGCTATCAATCTTATCATCGCTGCGACGGAATTAGGCTCATAAATAGCCTGTGGAAAAATCCCGCTTGAGTTCTTCGCATCGTCCTTTTTTAAAATTTATTACTTTCTGTTATAATAAATTTTATTCATTTTAATATCATATCACTTATAATTAATTAACGATCGATAACGATTATGGATACAGTTGCAAATTATTAAGAAATAGATTATAATGTTAGTGTTCGTTATAAAAAAATTTATTGTTGACTAAAAAAAATACAATTTAAAATTATCACAATTAATTTTACTTCAGATATTTATACTAAGAGAAAGTTTTGAATATTATTTTTCTTATTTAATACATATCAATCAAAATAAATTTTTCTAGTAAAACTGTATTTCTAGTAAAAATTATATCTGTAGGGAATTATAATAAATCACAAAAAATAGATATGTATTGCTATACTCGACAACAATTTTCGTGATTACTCGAGTTATCAGCAATATATCAATTCAGTAATACACTATGTCAACGTGTTTACAATCCATATGTGGACAAGAATTATCGCATTTTCTACGATATATCAAGCGATAAAACAATTATTGAGTTCGCGAATATTCGAATCTATTTTACTTATTCTTACAAATCGCAATTGCATGAAATTACAATCTATTTATGCCACAATCTAGGCCAACAATCATACGCTCAATTAAATAATATACAGAGAAAAATGTTTTGGTTAAACCAACAAAAGATCCAACCAGAATGGTATTTTGGTGAGACCAAATAGAATTTCTGATTCTGGTTGAATATTTTTATTAATTTAATCAGAACATTTTTCTTAGTGTATAGGCTTATACGATTTATAACCTGTAATAAAGACTGAGAAAAAAATAAATTATCGAAGACGTAGATTGAAAACTAAAAAAAAAAAACAAAAAGACCTTTCTCAAATTTTCCTGTCGGTACATGAATGAGCAACAAGCGTTTTACTTGTAAAAGTTTCACGTGTCAGAAAAGAGAGATGAATTTACACATGTTTCACGTCGACTAACCGACGTAGGAGTTTCAAGGAAACGAGCCAGCCAATTTATACAGCTGCTTAGTGCTGCATTTATGCTTTCAAATCGCCCTTCAGTCCCTTTCTGATGACAAGAAGGATCCAAATAAACACTACAGATTATTTCAAGTATGGCGTAAATTCAAATTTTAGAGTACAAAGAATTCATATTTGAAACACATGCCGCGTATCTATAATAATTTATTCATATAATTTATTCACCTATTCATTTTAATCAAATTTCTAAGATTTTTACAATAAAAATTAATTTAAAAATTGAATTTTAATGTATACAGCTTTTCATGAAAAAATAAAAAAAATTATTAAATAATAATATTATATAATAATGGATAAATAATCTTTCTTCACACAATGAATACATCTAGAACAAGTTGAGAACACTCGCAGCTATGAAATAAAGGAAGGCTATGTTCTGAGAACTATGGGACTTCTGGTAAACGCAGGTAAGTCGAATCTTAGAGAAAATTCGGAGACGTTTGATCAATTTCAAAAGTCATTGTGAACTGCGGAAGAATAATCCGAAAATCGTTGCCCGACTTGGAATGAATCCAACGGCAAGTGAGTAACGATAATTTCTACATGAGTTAACAACCTGTGCTTTAGAAAGGGTGAGAAAAACTATGTTCATTCGACCGCAATGGCGAGTCGAATTTCGAGATATATTTGTTTTATTCGAGATTAATAATAAGCCTCCTTGTTCCATTTTTAGGCGGCTATGAATAAATGAAGAAACGAAAATAATATTTGAAGAGAAAAATGTTTCAAAACAATTTCTGGGTATATAATTGCAGTAAACTATATGCGATGACATGAAAAGATGGTGGAAGAAGAGAGAAAAAAAGAAAAAAATTAGTAAGTAAAAATGATTCAAAATAACATATGAATTCGAAATGCTATCTATGTAAAAACATTTCCACTTAATCGAATATAGTAGAGCCAAATAAACAAATTGATTACGATACTCTCTATTTTTAAAGTGATCTCATTCTGAAAAGTGAAATCTTACTCCTAAAAATTGAAAATTGAGCTATTTTTTTTCAAGACTGATTCAATTTTCACTTTTTAGAGTGAGATTTCACTCCAAAGAATTTAGAGAGAGGTATGCATATACCATTATATAATATATATTGAAATTTAATCCAATAGGAATGAGATGCCAGATATATAATATTTTTATGTATATATTAAAAAATAAAGTAATTAGAAGAAAAACAAGCTATAAATTTTAATCTATTTTGATGTAATAATTCAGTATGCTTAATTTATCTTAATTTATTTCGTATAGCATAAAGTTCTAAAAATATATTTTGCTGAGCCATTTAAATTATTTCATTATCCGGTCATATTACGCATTCTGGACAAATTAATGTGAAAAACTTGCAATGTGCATAAACTTTTGTCGTATAACTTTCACATTGTACTGCATTATGCAATATTATGTTTTACAAAAGGACAAAAATATGCGTACTACTGCAAAAGATCACCGTAAATATCCGTACGTAGTATTAACACCCGCATTAAGAGATGACTTAAATGCGCTCTCAGCAAAATAACGGTTGGAGATTTTTAGCGGAGAACAATGAGAGATTTAGAACGAGGAAATTTATCGAAAAACTTGCGACAATCTCGGCGAATTCGCAAAAGTTTTCACAAAAGTACGCGAAAGAGGAGTAAATGAGATAGCGTCCATTTGACTACGGACGACAGATTTGGACATTCGTTCCCTTCTGTCTGGATTTAAACAGCGGAATCCCTCGAATCCATTTTTAGGTGACGAACCCTACTAGTAACCGTAGCGAAACTTCACGAAAAATAAAAGTTCGAAACCAAGAGAATGAAACGACAAACTGTCGAGGGATTGTATGGCGGTCGCGAATCGGCCTTATTGAAAAACTTTGCTAAATCCAAGGTAAAACTTGGCGGAAAGCCGGACGAGAGGCATTGGACGAATATGGAAGTTTGTTACTGACAATGAGTATATAATTAGCGTTTTTAAATAATTCCATGGTATTCATCATGGATCGCAATTACTCTGATATCCGTAAATTAATATTTAGCATAACGTTAGTTTAATGTCATGTATTTAATATTTATTTCCAAAAATTACATTTATCACATATATTATTTCTAAAATATAACATTATATATTTATTATTTATATATTTTATTATATATATAATAATTTATTTATTGTACAGTTTATTATTACAAAATTATTATAAGATTATTTTGCTAAGTATTAAAAATAATTTGTTTTATTTAATTTCTCGTGCAATGTATAAACGAAAAGTCTTCTCTTCATTACAATTCGTGAATTTAATATCTAATATAAATATATAAATCACACATAAATTTATAACATAGCACTATGATATATAAATTTATATGATTATGCTATATAAATTTATATGATTTATATAGAATATAGTCGAGTATTCTTCGATAACGAAGATAAAATCAATAAAATGTATAATCAAGAAAATGAAAGATCTGTCACAGAAACAGTTAAAAGTTAATTTTAAAATCGTGGAAATACATTTCGCCATACATCATATATTCGATGCTCCACTTATTCTTTATATATATATATATATATATATATATATATATATATATATGTATGTATATATACAATTCCAATGTACAGACGAAGTAGCACTGACCACTTATCATAGGAACATTAAACGTATGGGCACAGATAAGAATTAGAACGAGCAGGCACGTTCGATGCTATGGACTCATCTATAAGACTAGAAATGTATTAATGCATGAGCTTCTTACGCCAAAATCTCATTTAAAATCTACATAACCATTATTATTTCTATTATATCAATTTGTCAAATCATCAAAATTCATGAAGCTTCAAAAGTAGTCTTAATATCACTTTCAAGATAAGCAAATTGCAATGTCTCTTAATTGCATACTATTAAATTTTAATTTTAAGTATTTGATAACGTTATCATTCAGGAACTGTCTATCTGTATAAAACGGAAAAGATTTAGCAGAATATTTAACATAATATTGTCTCAGAAAACTATATATTTGAAACGCAAAATAACGGATATTTTTTTCTTACTTACAGAGAGGTCGACTCGGGAACATTCCAGCATGATGGAATGTTTTTTTTCTGAAAGCCGAATCTCAGGTAGATGGAGCTACCCTGTGGCGTGAAAACTATGACAACATTGTTAAGTCGGAAATAGATTCGGTTTTTCGTTGAAGACGCCAGACTTCTTGATGGTTCTCAACTTTACGGTTACGTTAAGACACGTTCGCTAAACATAGATCGCGATTAGATCATGTCGAGTCATGGCTCCGGTTGCAAGCGTGCACGAATCAGTATAAGTTAGAGTAGTTAGACGAATAAAGCCCTTGGGCACCGTTTATACGCCTGCGGCTGCCAATCGTAAGTTTCCCGACAGGAAATTACGATAAACACTACATCCCACCTGCTTCTCGTGTTTCGAAACGTATGTGTAGATTTAATTAAACGATCGCGATCGCAGCTGCAGAGAAATCTATATATATATATATATATATGGATTTATGTGACAAGTTATTTATTCCTGTCAGAATCAACATCAATCAGTTAATTTTCGACGAACATCCAAGAAATATTTTCAAGAGATAAATAATTGAAGAAAATCGGAACGAGTCGAAGTTTTTTAAAAAGTATAACTAAAAATTTATTATCGTTTAACTGCACATTGATTTTTATTTAAGTACCCAGAGAATTTTTGAATTAAATATTAAAAGCTTTCACGACATCTTTCTATATTCTACTTAAAGAAAAATGATATTTAAATTTGTTAAAGAATCCATTAAAATTAAGGATAGGGATTTTGAGACACTTTGTAGATCAAATAACCTACTTCTTTTAATTTCATCAACGATGCTGATGAAAACGAGCAGCGACTCGAGCGGTTTTGCTTATGTTTAATGACTTTCCGAGGTTTCATATGATTATAAGAGAAAACGAACATATCAACACTTTCTTTGTCGATAACGATCGTCATTCAATTAAATCACCGTGGGATGTTGCGATGTCGGCCGATTATGCAAATCATAGTATTACCGTTAAATTGCATCCGCTGCGATACTAAAGTCCGACTTTTCAAGCTTGGCGAAATGAGAGCTCGCGCAGATTACGAGACCGACGTCTGGTCTGTCCTCGATTTCCGTTCTTGTCTACCGATTATTCGTTTCCTCTGGGAATAGAATAAACGTTTCATACAAGGAATAAGTTGTACAGAAAGTTTTATGGAAAAATTTCTCCTGCACGATTATCTTTTTAAAATGAATTTTCAAACAATCTTTAATTTTGTTTGACAAGAATCAGAAAACTAGATACTTTCTTTGCACTTTTACTTTTTTTAAGACTTTTTTCTATCGAAGACACAATATTTAATAAAAGTCTTTAATTCTGCTTGCAGTAAAGAAGATTTATTTGTTAGAATAAAGTAAGAAAAAAATTTAAGCCATTACCAAATACCATAATGTCTACGTCATATCTAAAATTATCTATTATATACACAACTATATTGATAACAAAGATCTTTTCAGTCTGAAGATATACTTGGAAAACATTCAAGTTCTGAAATAAAGAGAAACGCAATGGTATTATTTGACAGAGGGAGAAAATAACACGCCTCGACGCTTTCGTGATTGTTACAAAGGATGAATTGCAGTTGCATTTGCCAAAAATCACGACTACCAGTCTCGTCGTCGTCGAAACGATGGTGCAACGACATCGTCGTAGGAAGAAAATGTCATATCAGAGATTAGAATTGGCCCTCAGTGCGAAGTCCAATTTTCTCGCACAATAGAATGCCAAGATTTCCTTGTACTTTATGACATTCGCGAAGTCGTTGCGGAGGTTACGGTTTACAATCTAAACATCAGCGAGATTCAAGGAGAAGCTTTCTCCGTCCAAGAAGGGGCGGGTTCTATCTTTATTCCAACTTTATCGTTGCCGTAAAGTATGCTTGCTGGCGCATTTGTTTTCGATAAGCGAGCGGTCCCAAGCACAACGGAGTCCAATGAAAATTTTTCAAACGTGAACAAACGCCAGGATCAAAAACGAATAGTGGAGAATAGCGAAAGCTCCGAATTCAAGTTTTGTGGCGTACGTAATTCTCCGATATCATACATTTTTACTAACAAAATAGCGACTAAAGCAACAATGTATGTTGTTTTAACAATTTATATATCTAAGGCTACTCCATATTTTTTATTTTTACGATAAAAAGGCATGCTAAAAATCTACTATTAAATTTATTTTAAATTAGACTTTAAAACAAAATAGAAATTCGAAGATTATGCAAGAAAAATATAAAGAAAAATGTACTTCTTCCTCTCTTTCTTTTTCTTTTTTTCTTGCATTATATATATATTTACAAAACAAGAGTAAGAAAATAAAAAGTCATAAAGTTACTCAAAGATTTTCATTTTTCTTCCCTTGCATAGTTAAATATACGTATAACAGAAAATAATGTTTCTCTTCTGCATCACGCCTGACTACAGGCGAAGAGAAATATTTTCTTGGCTGTACGTGATTCATCTCACTAACATCAAACTAAGTACTACCGTTTTTTTTCGATGACCAAATAAAATTCATTTTAAAAATATTGGAAATACATACACATTTGTTTATGCAAATTAATTAGCAATAGTGTAAAATTAGTCCCCACAAAATTATTTTTCAATAACTTGTTTAGAAGTGTGCAAACAAAAATGTAAAATGTGCATACACATGCAAACAATAAGCAAATGAATAAATTATAGAAGGTTAATTTTTTCAAAAGTTTGAGAGGCTAACTTCATACGGATTAAACATCGATTTATTAATTGCGGTAATAGTAACCTCTCATCATATAATGTTTAAATGATCAAACAATACATTGACGATTAATTATATGCTTGTGTCTCGATTTACAATTATTTGAGTCTCGCGAGTTTTTATCACATAGCTAATCATCGTTTTATATAACTCCTATGATTCGCACAGCGTAATTATGCCGCCGGAAGAACTCAAACGTGAAGTCTGCCAATGCATCGCGATAGTTAGTGCTGATTCTGTCGCTCGTGGCTGTGCTTTGTGTCAACTAGCGCATGCTTTGAGTCACCACAAGCAGATGCGGCGTGAAGCGACGACATTGGCTCCAGATGACTCGCGTCGAAACGAGAACGTGTCTCCCATCGTAACACCCGTGAAGCTAGAAGCAATCGAACGTGACGGCTGAGAAACACGTCGTCGAGGTCTTAAATCGCTATATATATATATATATATATCATGATGATTATATTGTAATAATAATATAATAGTATACGCTGTATCTATACTTTGGAGCGGCAACCAAGTTTAGACAAATTGAATTACATGTCGAACATGCTTCCTCTATACAAAAATCGATCCAAAGTATTCAACTAAACAGATTTTCATGAAACTTTCACCAAACGTTTTACTAGATCATAGAATCATATTGGTGAAAGGATTTCATTAGCAAAACGATGCACAATAAAATATATAGATCACCCTATTTCTCGGAATTTGCAAAAAAAGTTAATCAAAAAGAAAAGAACGAAACATTGTCGAAAAGACATAGCCCAATGTCTTAAGTTGCCATATTATTGCCTCTTCGATCGTTTCTACATAATCCTTTCATGAGTCTAATTATATGAGCCAGTAGAATTTGATGAAAGTTGATAAAAATCTATTTAGTTGAACATTTTGGATCCGTGGATATTTCGTTAGTTCCGAAACATGATAGGTGTATAGTAAGTCTTAATAAAAAATCAACCAATCATAGTCGATTATTCTTTCCACAATCTTCGACTGTGATTGGTCAATATTTTACGGTTTGAGTACCAATTTTATTACTACTGTGTTTCTGGACTTACAGATATAATTACTCTACATTCATTTTGTCGACAGCATATCATTAACGTTGGGCCAAAAATTCGTTTCCGATCCCAAAATACTACGACTACTAATCCAAACTGAAGGGTCGAGTTATTAACGTCGAACGAACATATGGCGGTTGTTGGCACGCGTCATACAATTCCCGAACAAGCGCTGCGTTTAGAATAGTGAAAGAGGATACGAGCGGAAATGGACGAAAGTTGTATATATAAAGGACGTTAATTACGAGGGAGTATAATTCACTTACGCATTTTATAGTGCTTCCCTTATGGCTTAAGCGGATTGTTAAGGGTTGTTAATTTGGCAATATGTATGTACCACATATCATATAGCGCTCAATAATGCTCTTTTACAATAAACCGTAACCACACGTGCGTACGACGGAAAGAATCGGATGTCAAGAGCAGGCAGCACGTGTTCTTACCAACCGTTTTCATTTCTTACCATTCAGGGCATTTAACGTGTTTAGAAACGCGAAAGAGATCCCGATTAGTAGTGCTCTCCCTTAATAAAAGTTGACTTACAAAGGATGTCATATGGGAAAAGAGGGGTCACCAATGTCGGATACGCGACATAAATCCATCCATTCAATCGCACACTACGTTGACCTTCTTGGCTACGAAAATGGGTTAGGTGAGAACACACACACACACACACACACACACACACACACACACACA
>Ga0157363_1006687_pt1 | contig 10878 bp, 14 predicted proteins | sample AttsexASBM1_FD_111477 | JGI IMG/M metagenome (GOLD analysis project Ga0157363, IMG submission 111477) | Fungus gardens microbial communities from leaf cutter ant in Ribeirão Preto, State of São Paulo, Brazil - Atta sexdens ASBM1 | ecosystem: Host-associated > Fungi > Mycelium > Unclassified ...
GTTGGACTTTGTGTCTAGTGGTTGCCACAACATAAAGACAGTAAACTCTAAATTATTTCCATTTTCTTTTCATTCTTATTTTATTTTCAATTTATCTCTCTTTTTATTTTTAAAACTAGGATTAGGGTGACTAGATTATGCTGTCACACATCAGTCACATCATGTGACATGGTCACAAGTCACAAAATACATAAAAAGATATAAGAAGGATCTGGAATGATGATGTCATACTATATGGGCAACATATGTTAACCTTAAGACAAACACATGGCTGTTTAGGGTAGGCTAGAAGTAGTTAGCACAGACCATGAGGCTTTAGTATATAAGGTAAACTATCCTGTACAGAGTTCTCTATTGAGTTCTCTTGTGTTAACTTAATACAAGGTTTATCCACTTGTCCAATACTAAGAACTTGAGTTTGTAACATTAGAACTCGATTCCCTTTCCTGAGACTGTCCAACACAGGACCCTCTCTAACTTACTCTCTCATCATCCTCGATTGAAAGGCAACACCAACTTTCAATCAAGAAAGAATTGCTGGACCCTAAACACAATGGGTATACTAGTTATATAGGGGAAGTCTAGCCATTTGACTGCATCAAAGCCTACTGGTGCACCTCAGATGAATCACCTTGTGTGGACATGTTATATACTCCCTTCTTGTATTAACCTTGTGCTACAAGCCTACTTATGACTTGTCTACACAGAGAAATAACAGTCATTCTTAAAACACTGTTTAGAGTAGAATGGTCTCCTTAGACCAAAATCGTAATACAAATTTGTGACTAGAAGAAGTAGTTAGATGTGTAGACAGGACAAGAAGAGGGCCTGCTATCACATATTAAGATTTCTTCTTTGAAGTACGAATCAGAAAGTGAAATCAGCACAGGTTCCACTCTTCTTTCATATATTTCCCCACCACTTACTCCACTACCACTATCATCATCACCATCATCAATCATACCTTCTCCGTATCACAAAATAAGTCAACCCAACTATCCTGCCATCATAAGGCAACTTCAGAAGCAAATTGCAGTGTTTATAGTACAAGTGGGAAGAGAAGAAGCCAGAGAGACAGCCAGCACAGAGGTGGCAAGGCTATAAGTGTTCAATAGAATGGCATCAAAAGTTTCTGGCTTCATAACAGCATGTTGATTATACATAAGGATGAAAATGAGGAAGGCGGCAGTTAAAGAACAAATTCAGTGGGTGCTATCATACATATAGGGGAGATCAGCAGATATTTGGAAGGAAAACATACTGAAAGACTTGGAGGGAGAAATATTGGAATACAAGAACATAAGAGAATTTCTAGCAGACATCAGAAAAGAATTTGATGGGGGAGATAAAGAATCAGTGAAAGTGGCAAAACTAGAATAGAGGGGAAAGACAATGGAGGAGTTTGTATAGGAATTCAGGAGGGCAGCAAGAGGAAGCGGGTATGAGGGGAGACCATTAGTAGAAGAATTTAAGAGAGGAATTAATACCATAATACGCCAGAGGCTCATGGAGTCAGAATGGTAACCAGAATTAGTCAAGCAGTGGTATGATAGGGCAATTGCCCTAGACAGAAATTAGAGAGAGAACAAGAGAGAAGAAGAGCAGTTGAGGGGAAGATAGGAACAAGGGGCACCAACTCCTAGACAATAGATGCCACAGCCTCAAGTATAGTCAAGGAGGCAAGAAATATTACAATAAAGGGCTATGGAACCAGCTTCAATAGAGGGAATGGAGAGGATGGATACAGTGATAATATACCCTCAGCAGAGGGTAGAGGGTATATAAAGAAGCCCCTATGCTATGGATGTAGACAGGAGGGAGAATAGGAATTGTTACAGTTGTAGAGGTTTTGGCCATCTAACATAGAATTACAGGAGACAAATTATGAGCCAAGGAAGGAGGATGGAATATGAGGACACTCATAATAATGGACAGAATAATTTAAATAGGGAAGGAGATTTAATAGTCCTTGATTAGATCTTGACAATAATAGATTTGCAGTACTTTCTAGAGTAGTGGATAATACATCTACATGCAATCTGGACAAAGGGGACCTTCTAAGGGAAGTGACAGTAAAAATTGAACTAGAAAGAGTTAATATACAAGAAGAGATGATGGTAGAAGCATTGTTGGATAGTGGAGCAATGGGGTTGGTAATAAGTTTGGAGTTTGCAAGAAAACAAGGATTTAAGTTGAAGAAAATTGACAGGCTCATATATGTTAGAAATATAGATGATTCTTTCAACAAGGAAGGACCAATTGAATATATGGTAGAAGTCAACATTTACTACCAAGGGCATAGAGAAAGAACAGAGATAGATGTGATTAGAAAACAGAAGTGGAAAGTAATTTTGGAAATGCCATGGTTAGCTTGCCACAACCCTGAGATTGATTAAAAGACTAGAGAGGTAAAAATAATGAGGTGTCCAGAAGAGTATGGAAGACACTGGAGACCAAAGCAGAGAAAGTCAGGGTGGCAGGAACAGAAAGAAGAAGAGGCAAAAGAAGAAGCAGGAAAGAAGCGAGAAGAAAAAGAAAAAGAGAAGAAGCAAACACAGAAAAAACAAAAAAGGGAAAAAGCAATAGAAGTAAAGAGGATAGTCAAGGAATGAGAGATCTGGGAAGAAGAAGAGGAAGCAAAGAAGTGGGTTCCAGAAAAATTCCATAAGTAGATACAAGTCTTTGGCAAGAAACAGTCAGAGCAAATGCTTACAAGAAAGATTTGGGACTATGCTATTGAGATGAAGGAGAGGTTTGTGCTGAGAAAGTGGAAGGTGTATCCATTGTTGAGAGAAGAGAGAAAGGAAGTGTGTGAGTTCATCAAGGAACAGTTGAGGAAAGGGTATATCAGACCCTCAAAGTCGTCTCAAATAGCACTGATATTCTTTGTAGAAAAAAAGGATAGGAAGAAGAGAATGGTGCAAGACTACCAGTATCTCAATGAGTGGACAGTAAAGAATAACTACCTGCTGCTACTTATTTCAGATGTCATCAAAAATATTGGCACCAAGAAAGTGTTTACAAAGATGAATTTGAGGTGGGACTATAACAACATAAGGATTAAGGAAGTGGATGAGTGGAAAGTGGCGTTCACAACACAACATCCAAGGAGTCATTCAAACCTATGGCCATGTTCTTTGGGTTGACAAACTCACTAGCGACTTTCCAGATGATAATGAATGAGTTACTTAGAGACCTGATAAATATGGGAAAAGTAGTGGCATTTATAGATAATGTAATAGTTGGAACGGAAAATGAAAAAGGACATGATGAGCTAGTGGCAGAAGTAGTGAAAAGGTTGAAGGAAAATGACTTATATGTGAAACTAGAGAAGCACAAGTGGAAGGTGAGGAAAGTAGGGTTTTTGGGAGTAGTAATTGGGCTAGAGGGTATAAAAATGGAGGAAGAGAAGGTGAAAGGTGTTTTGGATTGGCTAACACCAAAGTGTATTAAGGATGTTCAAAAGTTCATGTGATTGGCAAACTATTATTGTCGATTCATTCAAGACTTTGCATTCATAGCAAGACCATTGCGTGATATGGCAAGAAAGAATCAGAAGTGAGAATGAATGGAAAGACGGGAAGAGGCATTTAGGGAGTTAAAAGAAAAATTCACAAAAGAACTAGTGTTAGCAGTGCCAGACCTAGATAAAGAAATGAGAATGGAAGTAGATACATCAGACTATGCAACAGGTGGAATATTATTTATAGAGCACAAAGATGGTAGATGGAGGCCAGTAGCATTTCTCTCAAAGTCTTTGAATGAGACTAAGAGGAATTACAAAATTTATGATAAGGAAATGTTGGCAGTAATAAGGGGGTTGGAAAACTGGAGGCATCTGTTAGAGGGTGCAAAGTTCAAGTTTGAGATCTGGACAGACTATAAGAATTTAGAGTATTTCATGAAAGCGCAAAGATTGAATCAGAGACGAGCTTGATAAGCACTATATCTGTCTAGATTTGACTTCACTCTGAAACATGTTCTAGGGATGAAAATAGGAAAAGCAGATGGACTTAGCAGAAGACCAGACTGGAAAGTAGGAACAGAAAACAATAATAATAATCAAACAATAATTAAAGAACAATAGATTTGTAGTTTAGCAGAAGTAATAATAGAAGGACCTAAAGTAGATATAGTAGAAAAGATAAAAAAAGCTAGGAGTAAGAATGAGAAAGTAGTTAGAGTAGCAGAGGAGATGAAGAAGGCAGGAGTAAGAGTATTATGAGAAGATGGGTGGCAGATAAAGGGATATTTGGTGTTGAAAGAAGAAAAAGTGTACGTACTGAAGAATGAGGAGTTGAGAGCAGAGATAATCTGGTTGTATCATGATATGCTAGTAGCAGAACATGGAAGAAGATGGAAGACAATGGAGTTGGTCACTAGGAATTATTTGTGGCCAGAAGTGACAAGAAACATAGGAAGATATGTGGAGGGGTGTGATATATGTCAGAAGATGAAGAATAGGACAAAAGGAGTAGCAGAAAAGCTAAAACTGAGCAAGGTGCCAGAGAAACCATGGACACATCTAATGGTAGACTTTATCACAAAGTTACCAGTAGTAGCTGGGAAAGATGTGATCCTAGTTGTCTGCAATAGGTTGTCCAAGATGACACATTTTGTGACAACTATAGAAGGGACATTGGCAAAAGGATTGGCAAGGCTATTCAGGAACAATGTATGGAAGTTGCATAGATTACTAGAGAGTGTGGTGTTGGATAAGGGGCCACAGTTTGCAGCAGAGTTAACAAAAGAGCTGAATAGAATGTTGGAAATCAAAACAAAGTTATCAACTGCCTTTCATCCACAGACAGATGGGCAGACTGAGTAAATAAACTAGGAGTTGGAACAGTATCTTTGGTTTTTCATAGACTATAGGCAAAAGGATTGGCCAGAGTGGCTGGCATCAGTAGAATTCATAATAAACAATAAAGTATATTTGGCAACAAAAGTTTCTCCTTTTATGGCAAATTACAGTAAGGAATTGAGAATGAGAAGGGATATAAGAAAAAAGGAAAAAGTGGAAAAAGCAATGGAGTTTGTAGAAGAGGATACAGGAAGAAGCAGGAGCAGCATTGAAGAAGGTGCAGGAAGATATAAAGAAGCAAGCAGATAGGAAAAGAAAGGAGAGTGAGATATAGAAGAAGGAAGATAAAGTGATGTTGAGTATGAAAGACTTGGTGTTCAAGGAAAGGCTGGCAAGGAAATTAATAGACTGATATGTAGGTCCATATATGATTGAGGAGGTGGTATCTACCAATGCAGTCAAATTACAACTGCCAACCTCAATAAGGATCCATCTGGTTGTGAATGTCAGTCAGATAGTACAATACAAGGAGCAAGTAGAGAGACAAAAAAAGAAGAAAGCAAAACCAATTGAAGTTGAAGGAGTGAAAGAGTGGGAAGTAGAAAAAATATTAAATAAAAGAAAAATAAGAGGAGTAGAAAGATACTTGGTCTGATGGAAAGGGTTCACTGTAGAAAGTGATATATGGGAGAGGGAGGAAGATTTGGAAAATACAAAGGAGTTGGTAGATAAGTTCAAAGGAAAATTAGGGGCAGAAGTAAGAAGACAGGAGAGGATAGAAGAAAAATGAAAAGGGAAGTTGAATCCAAAGGTGAATGAGTTTAAGAGGAGTGAACTACCAAAAAAGTATATGGCAAAGTTGCTGTTTGGTTGGGATAATAGAAAATTTGAAGATGAATATTGGAAAAAGTTGGAGAGGAGCTGGAAAAGATGGAAGGCAGTTTCTCCAGAAAAGAAACCTTGAAGGGGAGGTAATGTCAAAACTGAAGGCAGTGGACTCTAAATTATTTCCATTTTCTTTTCATTCTTATTTTATTTTCAATTTATCTCTCTTTCTATCTTTGAAACTAGGATTAGGGTGACCAGATCACACTGTCACACATCAGTCACATCAGGTGACATGGTCACAAGACACATAGAAAGACATAAGAAGGATTTAAAAAGATGATATTATATCACATAAGCAACACATGTTAACCTTAAGGCAAACATATGGTGGTTTAGGGTAGGCTAGAAGTAGTTAGCATGAACCATGAGGCTTTAGTATATAAGTCCAACACTAAGGACTTGAGTTTGTAACAGAATACCTAAGTTGTTGCATTACTACCATGAGAATGTATTACAAGAATAATAGTTGTTATAGAAGACAGGCTTGTTTCAGAGATGTTGTAATGACAACACCACTGTGGGAATATATTTTCAGAATGGATGGACTTGACATACAACAATTATAAAAGATATGATGACTTTATCTATATAAACTTATAACATTTAGGATAGGCTAAATATAGGTGCACACAGATCATATACCAGAGGTATATAAAGTAGACATACTTATACTAAGAACCTTACTGAGTTTTTTTGTGCCAAACAATATCAGTCCTCTCTTTTGACCAAACTTTTGAGCTTAAGTCATAATATCCAGAATGTGAGTAAGTCTACTGTGAAAGACATCAATACTCAGAAATGGACTTCCTATACTATATATTATTACTACATAGTCTGTATACTCCTAGTTTTATCCTTACAATGTTTACTTTACTAGTGTTTCTTATTATTATTTTTGTTCAACAATTTATCACATGGTACTTAGTCACAGTCCATGGTAGACTATCTACTGCAAGTAGCCTACAATCTTTTGCCTTAGAGGATAGAAACCTTCTTCACAGACAGAGAGACATTATTAAAGTCAACAGAAATCAAAGATAAAGATTGCCTGTAACCAACCTACAAATTACATGTCCAAGTTGACAGATCTATTATACTGAGAATACAAAGTCAAAAGAAACTAAGAGAGATGAGACTAAAAAACTATCTATAGAAACAGAAAAGCAGACCAATTGAGCACTCATAGAGGCTCAGAAGGAGTAGAAGGTTATTCTCAAGGAAAGAAGACAAAAACACTTGGATACTTCTTCAATAAATCAACAAAGCCCTCAATTGATGGAGATAGGTCAATAAAGAGACTATGAGCAAACCTAGAGTAGTTTGCAAAGATATGTTGATATTTTTCCACCTGACAATAGTTATATAGACATTAGATATACTCTATAGGAAAAAAGCACTGTCTGTACTTGTTAGATATAGTTTATATCTTATTATCTGAGATCCAATGAGAGTCTCTTAGAAGTTAAAATGAGTTATTTAAGCATTATCTGCTATGATATGCTTGAACTCTTATATTTTATTTTGATTTTCTTGTCTTTTTATCTATTTTCTTTTCTTTTCTTTTCTTGTATTTCTTGGATGATAAAGAGATACATGACACATCACATGACATTATATAATAGGCCTAGAATATAAAAAAAGAGGCTGGAAGAATAATATCATAGTATATATATGGTACATTTATGGACTTCAGGATAGGGTTATTTATTGTTAGCACAGACTATGTACTTGTAATATAAATAGGATAGCAATACATCAGGAACTCCTTGTTGAGTTCTCTTGTAATCTCTATAAAACTCTTTTGATATAAGACTACTTAGTATGCTATTAACTGTCTTAGTTAGTGGTTGATACAACATCATCCAAGAATATAGAAGATGAAGTTGGAACAATCTTCAGCTTCAGCTTATGTGTTACATCTCTATGAGTTGCACTGATTGCATATTTCAGATGAGAACTTAGAACCAGATAGATAGCTTAGTCTACTGGAAGATAGAGAGGTGTATCATTACTAATACTAGAAGTAGGTAGTAATTTTAGTCAATTTTTAGGATAAAGCTTTATAGTGTAAAATAAGCTATCTTTAGTAAGGATATCTGAGGTAGAATGAAGAGATGTGATCTATACCAGAAGTAATTAGAAAGTGTGGATGAAAGAAGAGACATTATCCATGAGTTGGAGCAGATGTTGCTAGACTGGAATGTGACAGTACTCTCCAATAAAAGCATGGTTGAGAATTTCTCTAGCTGCTCCAGCACATAATGTAATCAACCAGCTAAAGTAAGCAAACCAACTACCATCCTTAGAATAGCTGGATTGAAGGGATTTGTGATTCTTGCCTCTCAAAGTCAGAAAATGGCACCCCTGGACTATAGGACAATTGAAGGTAGTTCTCCAAGTATCTGGGCATGAAAGGACACTCTTGGAGTAAAGAGAGTTGATATAAGTTGCTAGATGGTGTCCAGCAGCCACTCTAGTGTTAGTCACATCATTATGGACCATCTAGTGAAGAGACCACTCAGTCTTGCTTGAGCAGCCTCAGAATTTGATCCTATAACTAAAGCTATCACTCAAGAATGATCTAAGTGTAGAATAGACAGTGAGTAAGTGAGCTTGTCTACAATGCACTAAGGGATCTACTGCCCTCCTAGCCAAGCTTAGAGAGTCAGTAATGAGAGCTTCTTATCGTAGTTGTCTGTAACATTATATGTCACGTGCCTCAAGAAAGATGACAAGAAAATCAGTATTGAGTATGTTATAACAAGCTTGATACTAGAGGGGATTCCAGTAACTCATCAAGTTTTAGATTTTAATGCTATCAAGTGGACTCACTCTTTCGTACTCTCTTACCTAGTCTCATTCATCTATGTACATGTCCATCTTCTAGTACTCATCCAGTCATCCTCACCTATTTGTTTGTGTGTGATATTTAGCTATATAAATCGGGTCCGCTAATAGAGTGAGCCGGTTCGGGAGGGTGCAGTGCAACAACAAATAACAACAGGCCCAAGCAAGGGGAGGACATAACGGGCCCAGTCAATAAACTATCGTATTACTCGTAGTCTTTCTCTCTCCCATAGTTCTTACTCACTCACAGGTTTTATTGACTTACTCACAGGTTTATTGACTTGGTCACTCACTCACCCAACATGACTCGTTCCCAGCCCATCGCCCTGCCCACTGTCCACTCCGACGATGTCCCCATGGCCGATGCCTCTTTCCCAGGCGCTGCCGCTTTTAATCCTGCCTCCTTCACTCGTCACTTCCTTGGCTCTCCCATCTCCTGGCGTCCATCTTCCTTCGAGCCTGAATCTACGCCCACTGACTCTCTTCTCAGCAACCTCAGTCTCTTTGACCGCGAGGGCGAGCTTGTAAGTCTCCTCATTTTCTTCCATCTTCCTCCTTCGCTCATTCCTTCTCTCCAAGTGTCGCAATTACACCTGTTGTGGTCTTCACCTCACAGACCTACATGCCCTCCTCGAGCACTTTGAGGCCGTCCACATCGTCCTCGTCGATGGCGACGCCTCCCGTCCCCAGATGCACATGCCCCTCGCCTTTGATCCAGACGATATGGAACTCGACATTGACCTCGACATCACCGATGGCCCTCGCTCCTCGTCTTCCTCTGCTGCTCCCACCCCCCCAGATACCCCCGTCTCTACGCCGCTCTCTGCATGGGCCTCCCCCCGCCTCCTGTCTTCCCACCATATCACCCCGGCCTCTTCTCTGCCGCCGTCTCCGCGCTCAAAGACCACCGCCCCGACCAGGACTGCTTCCCCTGCCTTCAGCAACCTCAGCCTTGCCTCTTTCAGCCGTGTCCATGTCCCTTCGCCCCTTAACAGACCCCACCATGCTTTCAACTCATATGCCCGTTTCTCTCAGGACTATTCTTCTGCTCTTCCGGGCGCTCAGCACAACCCAGCACCCGCCGACGACGTCACCATGGCTACTTCTCCTCCCAGCTCCACCAATTGTGTCCCTCCCGCCCTTCTCTTTTCCAGCTCCTCCCCCCCCAGCTCCCCTCTAGCCTCTCGTGTCCCTAGTCCCACCGTTCTTCCCTCCTTCATGAAAGTCGCTGCTTCCATCCCCACTGCTCCAGTTCCTTCTGCTTCCGCTATCCGTGCAAATCCCTCCCTCTTGCTCAGCAAACCTTTCAAATGTCCCAAGCCCAATTGCAACAAGAGCTACAAGCAGGCCAATGGTCTCAAGTATCACATGACCCATGGCAGCTGCAACTTTGCTCCTCCTAAGGACCTCGAGCATGTCAAGGATCTTCTCGAGAGGAAAAAGCGCGAGCGAGCCTGCGAGCGCGAAAGGGTTATCAGTCTCGGCTTGCCTCTCCCCACTCCTCCCACCGGTCCCACCACTCCCACTACCGAGCTTGCCGCAGAATATGGTATCACAGAGACCGATCTCAAGGAAGTTGAGGAAGAGGCTGAGAGACGCCTCCGCCCTTTTGCCTGCGCTATTGGAGACTGTCAACGCCGCTACAAAAACATGAATGGTCTCCGTTATCATTATCAGCATACTGGTGAGCATGGTGTACAGGGCTTGTCTTTGCTCGCCAATGGACAGCACGATTGTCTACAGAGTGCAAAGAAAAGTCCCCATCATTACGTTGCCATCCACGACCGCCCAGGAAAGAAGAGACTTGTCATTCGTCCTATGCCACAAAAGCAGAATGATGCCAAGCAACAGAACACCAACTCGGGTCAGGTAAATGACTGTTTTGTCTAGCTGAAATGCGATATCTCATCCTCCTTCCTTCTCTCTCTCTCTCTCTTTCCCCCCCTCCCTCTTTCTCCAGTATATGAATGTTTATCCCTATCCTTGCTATACGAAACCCACCTGTGATTCTTCCTCGACAGCCGGACTTTCTGTCGTTCCACCCACCTCCACTTCTCCCACCACCTGCCAACACTCACGTGCTGGAGGATATTTTAGTTCTACCACCGGCACTGCTAATGCCTATCTCGGATCGAATATGAACCACAGCAATCTCAGTTCATTGATGGCGATGCAGCAACATGGGGGTTATGTTCCACAACCAACGCAGCCACAGTTGGCTATGTTTCATCAACAGCTGAAGGATCGGTATGGAGACTATGCGAGTCAGCTTCAACCGCATGCACAACAGACACAACAGACACAAGGACACGAAGGTTCTTCAGCAGTGTAGGTGTGGA
>Ga0157363_1006688_pt1 | contig 10877 bp, 3 predicted proteins | sample AttsexASBM1_FD_111477 | JGI IMG/M metagenome (GOLD analysis project Ga0157363, IMG submission 111477) | Fungus gardens microbial communities from leaf cutter ant in Ribeirão Preto, State of São Paulo, Brazil - Atta sexdens ASBM1 | ecosystem: Host-associated > Fungi > Mycelium > Unclassified ...
CAGAATTCCATTTAATGCAATGAGACTCTTTTTTTCAGTAAACCATCTTTACGATATGAATCACATTTGATGATAAACGTAATAGAAGCTCAATCTATTTGACGAAAGCACTGTCATATATGTATTGTCATGAATGTATTATATAGGGGTTGGATAGTAATTAGTTAAAACATTTAAAAAAAAATTATAAAGTTAATAACTTTAAACTTAACTTAGTTAATTTTAGATACATTAATTTTTAACTTAATTTAATTACTTTTAACTTAATTTAATTTTTAACTTAATTTAATTACTTTTTTAAATTAAAAATTTTTCTATCTGTTAATGCTATTTTTTTTCTAAATAAAGTTTTAAACATTAAAGAATTAATTTAGAAAAAGAGTTCAATGATTTTACGATGAGAGATCTATATTAAGAGTCATACCATATGATAGCCAGTTTATATTGATTCGTTAGGTTTTTGTCAATTCCTGCTTATATTTGAATCACACTAATTTTAATTATATTTCAGCAACATAAATATGAGTCTTAGATGAAGAATTATTGTAGAACAGTGCATATCCACCCATTTTCTAAATTTTTACATATATTTTTTTGTAACAAATATCTAGTCGATGTAGTTGTTAACATTCATGAGCAGTCGTTTCAGAAATTAAAGAAAGTTGGATAAAAGTTAAAGAAAGAGAAATAACGCAAAACATATACGCTTCTCTCTCGCAAGATTTTGATAAAAACGCCTTATGATAATCAAATCTTATTATATATAAGTAACTTACATGTGAAGATAAAATTAAAATTACCTAATATATTTGTCTTAAATGTGTTATTTAAAGTAATCTCATTTTAAGAAAGATTAGGATATTCTGATCTCAAAAATAATTTTTTTCAAAATTAATTTTTTTTTAAACTTAAGTTAATTCAATCTTAACTGAACTTTTGTTAAGTTAATTCTTCCTTCAACTTTTAACATAATTTTATTAATTTTATAAGCCATTAACTTTAACTTAATTTAGTTAAAAAAAAAACATTAACTTACCCAACCCTGATTATATAATATATTTATGTAATGAAGAAAGATAATCGCTATCGTAAGCAATAAATTTTGTTTTACATTAAACTTTATTAAATATTAAATTTTTTACTGATTGTATATTGCTACACATATTTATTACGCGCGAAAGGATACCACATACCAGAATTAAGTATTCCGTATTTTATTTATTGATATTTTTAGCAATAGATTTATCGTCGTTCAATTAACTAGCATTACTATTACTAAATACATTTTTTACCACATAATTCTTGATTTTTATCTGCGGTGTAATCCGACAAATAATCGCACTTCGGGCAAATGTCGATTCGATTTTTATCTAAAGCCACTAGTCACGACTGGTCTAATGTCTCACACTTTATAATCGGACTTTCTATTGCGATGGATATATGCGTAGCGCGTCTATATCTTCCAAGTTGTTTAATCTGTTAAAGTCGTGATCGTCATCAGTTTCTGCATAGAATCCATCTGCTTCCTAGAACCGGTGACCGGTCCGGAAAGTGTAGCCACGCTCGATCCATTAATAACGCAGGGCCATCAAATGCATTCGCACTACACGAGAAAAGTATTTCGCGCGACGAGACCATTCTTAAATGCATATTGAGTCGCCATGACTCGACGTTCACGATTGATGTGGTCGGTGCTGTTGTTATTGTTTTGTTTACGATGCACGCAACGTGCGCGTCCTTCCTTTTATTTTTTTATCGTCTGTCAATGCAATACGCGCGATAAATTGTATCTACAATATATTGCGACATGTTAAAAGCTATCTGATGACTGCCACACTGATACATGTAATTAACTTTAAACATGAGAAGTATTCCTAGTTAACTCGGTGAAAGCCGCGAATACATATGTAATGTGCGAGATGTTGTCAAATAGCGGAAGTTTTCTCGGAAAACACATTAATTGCTGTTTTTAGATCTGACATAATAATGTAGTATATTTTATAAACTTTTTTAAATAATATGTAATTTTTTCGAATATATAACGACATTATAATATGCTATCGTAAAAGTTATACTGAGAGAAAAATTGAAGAATTGTGAAATGTTAATGTTGACGATATATATTTCTGCAAAATGTATCTCATTAATTGTAAAAAGTAAAATAGAATAGAATAGGCTTATTCGCTAGAAAAAAAATTTTAGATTTCGCCATATTTAAGTAAATATTTATTTCAGCGAAATAAATATAATATTTCTCACAATAAATAAATATTTAAGTATCTCTTTCTGAGTGTATACAAAAAAGTTTTACAAATTTTATCATCGATGTACGTATAAAGAATTCATATATTCTTGGGTTCAAGAGTAACCGTCCCATTTTTATGGAATAAACGTGCATATTTTTATCTCAACGTATCGTCGGTGTACACGCGCGCGCCATGCGTCAAACGAGCAAAAGAACGAGATATTTCGCGAAGCTTGCTAAAGTGCACAGACAGTTTTCTCTGCACGGAAAGAGAAGAGAGGAGGAGCCATCCAGTCGGATATCGACGAGGCAGATGAGCTACCAATAACTCAATGTGCGCTTATAAACTGATCAGACTTCCAACCATCCTCCTTTTTCCTCCTCCTCATCCTTCTCCTCCGGCGTAGAGCCCCGGCAAGACCTTCGATTCGACCCGGTTCCAATAGCTTCGAGTTCGTCTTACGCCCTCCATGACGACGACGACGAAGACGACGACGACGACAACGATGTATTACTCCGGGACTCCTTCGCCAGAGAGTGAAATGCAAGCGAATTTACCGCACGATTTAACAGCCCCTCCGACCTACCGAGTATTCATCTACCTTCTCTCGCGTAGCCTGCAGACAGGCGCGAGAAGGAGACGTGAATACAGAGAGAACTGAAATTCCTCGTAACTCGAGGCTAACCGAGTTTGTTGTGCGCGCTTCACCCGTGTGTATGCAACAAACTGCAATTCAATCGGATTCGTCCAGATTCCGTTGTACCTGCTGTCCCCCCGAGAACGGCTTGCGCCTGGGATTGTGCCTGATTTTTCTCGAGTTTTTCAATTTTCAGCGGGATCGCTCGCTCACACGGAGGACATCGAGCGGAACACGGCGTTGAAAACCTTTTCGCATGCACGATGGCAATGCATGTGCTCGTACTATTACGGCTAAGTTCTCGTGCCTGGGTTTATTGACTCGCGGATTAAACGGAATCTGCTATACATATATATATATATATTTATATGATATATGTTATTTATTATAATTTACAGATTTAAATAGATATTGTGATGATTTGTGATTCACACGCGATTTATAAATAATACATTATTTAGTAAAAATACAATAAAGATGAAAGGTTTAAAGTGTATCCACTATCCCAAGTCTTAAATTTAAAAATTCTGAAAATCTAATTTTACATACATACAGTAATTGTAATTTTATTTACTATCTTGTGAATTAAGAACATCTTGATAGATAATTAAATAATTATTGTCTTCTCAAAGAAATTAATCGTAATAAAACTAAGACTTTCCGTAGTATGACTATTCGAACATGCGAGCTTATCTTTGAGCAAATATAGATAGAGCCTGTAACATGGTAATATCTCTGCAGCTTTGTAAGATGGCGGTATTCATTCAGGAGTAAAGAATCCCTATACACGAAGGTAGATCCAGTTGCATGCTTACGGGCGCACGAGTATACCTACACCATCGGCAAGGGGAGACTATCGATCTCATCGAAACATGGTCGCATCGGATCTCGTTTACCGAGGGGGTTCCACGAGGACTAGTAAAATCGAAGCAGTAAATTTAAGGATTTTACTTCACGAGGATAAATTTATTTCTTGCATTGGTTTCGCGATAAGAGAGGAAGTGAAACAGCAGGGAAATCAACAAGAGAAGTCATCGATCTACTTGCTAACTCCAAAGTATTATCAACGATAAATTATCCGATAAAGTTAATATAATAAAGTCTATATAAAGAAAGAATTCGTCATACGAGTTTTGTTCGAATGGATATTATAATTTTTTTTCTTTCTTCTTATTCAGTGTTCCGCCCAGCTTATGTTACATCATTTCTTGATCTAACTTGTATACATTATACATTATAGAAAGCATATTTAATCAGATTTCACGGATATGACACACGTACGTTCATTCACACGCAACATCCAACTATCTTTCTTATGCAAACAAAATATATTAATATGTATATGTACATATATATATATAAAGTACATTTAATTCAACCGTGATTTGCCCTCCGTTTTGTAAAACATTGAGATTATTTTTGTATTACTGCAATATTTCTCCGATTGTTCCAAAAAATATAATCGAATTCATTTCAAAGACATTTCATTTGTAATTATTTAACAATTATTTTATGCAAAATACTTTAATATATACATATATTTGTTACAACAAGATAATCCTTGTTATACTAAAAGCCGTTTTGTATAATTAAATATATGTGTGTGTATGAATATATTATTATTTTATTATATATGTTATCTTTTTTTATTTATTTTATAAAATACGGAACAAAAAATTATTATTTGTTTTCCATTTGTTATATTCTATTATTGTTACATTAAAAAATAGAAACAAGTATATGCCAAAAAAAAAGTATATGTTTAGACTATCTTTATCAAATTATATACATTCTTATAATTAGCTAAAATATTTTTTATGACACATTTCATACTCACAGAAATACAATTATGCTGTCGTCTCTTTTTTCAGTGCAACAAAAAATCGCTTACAATTTTATTTCTACGAAAGATACAGAATATAATCAGCTGTTACTAGTTTTATAAACCATTAAATGTGTTGTCTCGTCATAAATGTAATGTTTATTGCATTGCCATAAACGTTAATTTGTCGAAATAAATTTCTTGCTTGTGTTTTTTCATTCATGATCTTAAAGTACTTCCGGATAACGTATAATTTAACTCAAGGTATTTTCAAGGTGTTATGCCATTATATGACCATTGCACGCCTTTTCTATGTACAAGCAGATGTTTGTTTTTTACATGTAAACTTTTTGATGTATAATATAAAACGATTAAGAGAATCAGTCTTATATCTATTGTTGGACGTTTATACGTTCCATTGTTCTCCAAATTTGTATCATCTGAAGAATACTGAGACATAGATATGTAGAATTTCCATAATCAGTCTGTAAATCTAAATTTTATCTAATTCGCGATTTGTGTTTTATATTTTTATATCCATCGTAATATTTAACAATCAACACGTACACGAATAGTTATTTTTATTCATTCCAATTATATAGACGAACACTACTATTGTATGTATAATGCTTTTAAACTGTCTGAAAGATTTTCATTTTTGATAACGTAATTATTTTATTTTTTGCATATTACTTCAAAAGTACATTTATTTAATAACAAAGATACATATGTGAGAAATTATGTCGTTTAATTCTCTTTTTTTTTTATTAGGCGCCACGTGGAAAATAATTAACGCACGACATTCCAAAATTCGAAACATGTCTTTCGATCTTTCTCACCTCGTTCATTCGATCGATGTTTTTCAAGCACGCGATTCCCGATGGGGTCGTAGTGCCAGAATGGAAGAGTTCAATTCCGTATGCAAATGTGTTCCTCTCTCACGACACCTCGCGCGCACCGGGAACCCCCGGCGTGGCTACCGACTTGGGAATTTGAAAAGCCACCACCTGAGAACGTGTCAATCGGTCGACATAATTCGATTTGAATAATGAGCGGAGGTCCCCTACGCAAATCGCGTCCATTATGGTGAGTCTAACGCGTAACGGTTTCACGCTTCTCGACGTTATTGTACGCAACGGTAAAAGATTTTGTCAAGATCGAGCTTGTGCGAGAGATGCTGAGATTATTCGGAATTCTAATATATAAAATGAATCGTAATGTGAAATTGTTAAAGGATTATTATTATTCTATAATTTTATTTAGAGATTTTTAATTAAATAATCGAAATTATTAAAAGAAATAAGAACATCAAGGTACAACCTATATTATTTGAAAATTTTAATATTGATAAAAGCTAATTATTAAACAAAATTATAGTTGATGCGATGCTACCAAGTGCTAAATCTCGGAATGCTGAATTTTAATATTTTATATTAGCTTTCTCATTAGCATGGAAACTAAATGATTCATAAATTTTTTGCATTAAATTAAAAAAAAAAAGAATTACCTGCAAAAATTCTTTATAAAAATAAATTTATAAAAAGTTAATTTATAATAAGTTTATAAAAATTCTAGAAATCTACTGAGATTAACGAAGTCATTACCACATCAAAGGGAGTGAACAAATATAAATTTTGAATAACTACACTAAACTAAATAATATATACATTTTTTCGCATTTCATTTTGTTTTATTTACACACGGATTCACATCTGTTTGCATAGGATGTTAGTTTCTCAAATACTTTGCGTACTCATTCAGAATAAGCGAGATATGTCCGCGTTTGCGGCAAATACAGTTTGTCGTTTTTCACGCATGAAGCGAATTTCCGACGAAGCGCCGGCAACTTTCCCGCCAAAACGCGAAGAATTTTACCCACAGATTACGCATTCAATCATCGTCACGGCGAGTCAGTGCCACGGCGATAGCATATGGTGCTGCACACCATCGAAATTTGCGAGCATTTTGCGACGATAATTCCGCATGCGTACCCTCCAAGTTTCTGAAAGGAAAATACTTTCTCGCGTGCGGAGCACCGCGGCGACGCGTTCACAATTGCCTCTGATGAATGCCCGTATACATTTACATAGCAAATGTAGTATGCAATGGTCTCCGAAAGAAATTGGCTTACTTGAGTAGTGCAGAATGTTTATTGTTTGTTAGAAAAAAAAAAATTATAATTGGCAGTTATATTTTATTATCAATATATTCTTATAGTTTTATTTTATAAACAAATTTTTAATTAGATATTTTATTGCTGCGTGTTTATTAATCAATTTAGTATTATCTTCCTATATTTTAACTTTTACAATATTATCTTACAAAATTATCTACTTATTTTACTATCAAAGCATTATTATATTTAGATAATATAGTTACACGTGTACACATTTTATATTTTACATCGGCAAATAATCAAGTTTTAGAAATATTGTATACAAAAGTTTACAATGTCTCCGTGATAATATTTTATGAAAATATTCTCATTTAATAATAAATCTAGATAAAGACAAAATATAGATATATTTATTACGTATTATTATTATTTTTTTTCATGTTTATAATTTTTTAATTACTTCTATGTGTATATTATACATACGTATTGTACATAAAAATCTTCTAATATGTATAAAAATTATATTACTTCTGGATACATCTTATAAATTTCTATGATATTCTTTTATAACACATTTTATGTATGATTAAATTTTTATAATTATATAAACATATGTACTTTATGCACGTTTCTTTCAATACGGTAGCTTTATTAAGTATCTCTCTCCTTCTGACCCGGTCCCTTTAAACTGTACAGGATGGCACAGTTTAAGCGCGACCTTGCTCTTGATAATAGTTTATGAAGCCGTACCGTTCTCTCTATGCAATACGACAGCCCGCCGTCTGCTCGAGAGAGAAGGAGAGGGAAGGGTGGGTTTATGTCCCGGAATTAATTAACCTCTACCACCCTTCCGAGTGCAGTCGCGCCACCCTCCAAGCGGCCCGCTCTGGAAGCAGCAAGCGTGCCAGCCATTTTGTCCTCGACTCTCGCTCTCGAAATTCCATTATCCACTTTCTCCGTCCCCGCCGACCATCCTACTCCACCCCACGTTGCTCTTTCTCCCTCTCTTTCTCTCGTCCTCTTCATCTTTATCGCCACCCCTTTAGTACTACCGTCACCCGCGCGGTTTCATCCAGTTCCTAGCTTAAACCGCCTCCTGCTTCCGGCCAGAATTTTCCCTTAATGGAAGTCCGTTAACATCGAGGTGCACGTGCGCCATGAAAAGTACGATCACCTCTGTGGCGAATAGTACGGTGATATCATTACTTTATCTGTCGTATAAAATGGTAACACTAAAATTTTGTCATATGACTTTGCGAATATTCGATTTGGACTTTGTTCGTTAAATAAGTAATAGATGAATTAGTATCTGTTCGTATCGTATAGGTAAGCAATGAAAATCCAAGAGAAATCTAGAGGTCAAAAAGTGAGCGAATTGAAATATTTGATGTTATCTAAAATGTTACTCTCCATGAAATGTCTAATATTGATTAGAATAATATTTTGAAATTTTTCTAATTTTAATAATATTTTTGAGTGCATTTTTTACAAGATGTACTTAATTATACCTAATTTTGCATCTATTTTAATAATTCTCATTTACATATATCTTCACATATATCTTTATAAAACATTACTGCTAAAATTACTAATTTTTGCCTGGATTAAAATTTAGAATTTGGAAATTGTCGCTTGCTGAGAGAGTTTTAACATCTATTTTTATTTTAATAAAAATTGCGCGTTTATTATTGTAAATAAAAATCTTTTCCCTTATATTATAGTAAAACACTCTTTTCATAGCAATACTTAAAAATCATAGTTATAAACTTTATTATTGTCGCAGGATATTTAAATGATACTACATCAAAAGATGATAGGATAAATTCTTTTTTCCAAAACACATCTTATAGAGGAAAGAAGCACGAAGGATGACACGAATTTAATAAGTAAATAAATGAAGGACGTCGCGCGTAAATCACAGGCGCGAGAGTTATTCGGGGGTTAAACAATATTCTCCTTAAGGGAAGGAGTGACAGAGATAAAGAGGGAAAGTGGCGCGCGCGGTAAGCGTTTCTCACACGGCGGTCGAGAGGACTCGCTCGAGGGATGATAAGATGCGATGTGAGTTTTTATTAATACTCTACCCCATCTGCTGGCTTCACCTCCCTTCTTGCTTGCCCTAAAGTCTTAAGAAGATTGCGGAACGAATGGCGCGAGACAGGACGAGAGGAGAAGTGCGTGCCTGTCGCTTTGGTAAAAGAGAGAAAACGTTTAAAGAACGAAAAGAGAAATGAAGAAACTTGGTTAAGCGAGGTGGCGGAAGAGGGGTAACAAACAACGACCTACCTTAACTTGATTCAATCTCTACTTAGTATTGGGCTGTTTTAAATGAGAACAAGAAAGACGTCTTATCAGAACTCTCATCATCTCACGTGAGATAAAAATAAAGAAGATAATAGAAGACGTTAACACAGCGAAATGCCCGAGTGAACTAACTCTATTAAAACTGTTCCAAATTGCATAACTATTTCAAATATAAAAAGTGCTAGTAAAATAGAATTAATGTAAATGCCGTTTGTTTTTTTCAATCAGAAATGACACTCATATATCGAAAATTTATGAAATGGAAGTATTAATCAAAATTATGTTACATTGGGGAAAAGAGTCACATCCACCTGATTCATAAAATTAATTCGCAAAACATATCACGACCAATTGCGAATATCGAAACTGTAACAATCAATCGAGCGCAATCCGAAACGTTTGGAAAAAATTGGATATGAAAAAAAAAAGTGGAAAACACATTCGCGGCAAACTGTGAAACATATTTATTCAGGGAGTTCACTATCCGGCAAAACGCGTCGCAAGCTCCGCATGAGTAATCCACAAACTTTCCAGAGGAAAACTCGCAAGTACGTGTTGTACCAGATGCAGGCAGGGGGCATGATGTTATCGCAGTGGTTACTTTTGCAAATCGTAAGGGGTTGAAGTCTCTCTCTGGAGGGGGTTGATGTCCGCGGGTCCTTTTCTTCTGCTGGAATTTATCTTCGCTTATATGCGACGGTCTTCCATCGCTCTCACATCTACTATCATATTTCACAGCGTGAGGCTCGAAAACAGCCAGATTTATGAACGGACTTCCGGCCAAATAAACACGCTTTGCGAGTGTGAGGGTGGCTTCGGCATCCGCGGAATTCGCAAGTGACAGGATGCGAAATGGACCGGAGCCGTCGCCACCTTTCACGCGAGGATCGGTTTTCTTCGGGCTGACGACCCACCCTTGTCATCGTCAAGGAGGGGAAAATGTGTGAGCACCGATCAATCAATCGACATTGATGGGCTGGCAAAATTAATTCCATTCCGCCACGGGCTGGTTTCCGTAATTTGTCTGCCGCTCTTTGAGCATCCAAAAAGTTTTTGGCTTATTACACTTAACTAACAAAATAAACTGAAAATAACAATAAATTAGAAATTAAAGAATTACTTACATCGTAATTATTGATAATAAGCTAAAAAAAATATACAAATTATATATAATATTATATACATATGTATTGTTTAATATAAGCTGTAAATAACTAAATTCTAATAATATATAAACTTGCGTTTGGTTTTCTAAAAACTGGTTGATACATATTCTGTTTTTATCGGACATAAGAAAGAATATTAGTCAAACTTTCCACTGGGAAAACTGGAGTCAAAAGTAACAAGGGTGAGTTGTAAAAAACATAAACAAAAAACATAAGTATAAGGAAGAGAAGTTTGTAATACAAAAAATTACAAACTTTTATCTCTTTCCTACTCTTTTATATTTTGTTTATTATATTTGTTTTTTTATGTATTATATTATAGGTACAACTTACTACTTTTGACCTCAGTTTCTTATTGTTTATCGAAAACAAGTTTCTTATATACAATTTGATTTTATTTCCGATCAGATTATTTTGAAGAAGCGTCGAGCCCTTAGGAGATACTTATCCACAAGTTTACACAAGGCGAAGCCTTTTCCTGTCGAGTTAAGGGCACCTCGTCTCACAAACATAAAGGTATCACTTCCCATGAAAGTGACGAAATTAACATAAGCTTAAACGACGTGTTATTCTACACACTGCGTTA
>Ga0157363_1006689_pt1:0-2500 | contig 10876 bp, 4 predicted proteins | sample AttsexASBM1_FD_111477 | JGI IMG/M metagenome (GOLD analysis project Ga0157363, IMG submission 111477) | Fungus gardens microbial communities from leaf cutter ant in Ribeirão Preto, State of São Paulo, Brazil - Atta sexdens ASBM1 | ecosystem: Host-associated > Fungi > Mycelium >...
AGAACATCTCGTATTATATATTCTAATGTATTTAAACAGATTTTACTTCTTCTTATACGTAATGTCGAAGATATTATAATAATCATCAAACTATATTCCTTTTAGGACATTCACAATATTACATATGTTACATCCGATTTTATTCTTCACATCTTGGCCAGATATTTCTGAGCCGATCGATTTCGAATAGAGATTGATTCATGTGGAAACGTAGCTCCATCAATCTTCCGCTGATGCTGTCGTAAGCGTGGTTTTACACGATCGTCATATTTTCTGCTGCTGTTGTTAGATTCTATTAATGCGCGTCGACGTGTAGAGCGGCGAAAGCTCGACGCGCGATCGTAGAATCGAATTTCATCGACCAGGCCGCGACAAGTGGGTCAACGCACGTTTGTGAATTTTCGCTCGCTCGGTCCGTAAGCACCCGGAGTCACATATCCTGAATTCGCCCGTAGGTAGTTCACCGGGATCGCTAACGAATAATAAACTTTTTTCGAATCCGCCCACGCCGGCCAGTAAAAGGTGGGCCAGCTTTTCACTACGCTATCATATTCGCTCGCCACGCCGGATAACATATATCTTGGTGATGTCACGTACAGCGTATGAACTGCCAACTCATGTAAAAAATACCGAAGGGTAGGAAAGAAGAAGAGAATGTTCGACAAACGACGGAAAAACATATCGACCACCCAATGTAGTGTGCCAACATCGTCTCTACTGCGCATAAAAAGATATAAAATTTCTCTTCTTGCTAGAAATAATATAGTAATTTTGCTTACCACGTAGAAACTTATGCATTTCGAAAATTGCATTTAATCAACTTCATTATTAAAAGATGAGTAGAATGAAAGATGAATACATAAGTAGTATTAATTGGAATATACTATTATTACATATTTAAGTACACACATACATATATATATATATATATATATATATAAAACAAAGTATTTTTATAATTATCTCAATATATTAATAATTTTAGAAAGAATTGCTGACGTCTTTTGTATGGAAATCATTACTATAACCACCTTACAAATTAATATGCCTCAGGATATATTCATTCAAAAAGCTTTATAAAGGAAAATATGAAATATATAATAAAGATTTAATTACGTGTATTTGATCAATCAATTAAATAAAATCAATTCAACAATTTAAAAGTTCCCTAAGGACATTTAATGCTTCCAGTTGGAGTGTACGCGTTTCAGAAAAATTTTTAATTAAAATCCATTTCGCCCTGGGGAATTCGATCCATTGTATTTCGTAGCTCTGATCATAGTAATTGGTGAGTTAGCCTATAGAGATTTCTCATCAGTGAACCACACGTCGCGGACGAAAATGATCAAATTGTGAGCGAACATATCCGCGAGAATCTGGCGAACATTATTATGATGATATAAGGAAAGTTAAAAATCGAATAAGGTTCATTTTTAAATTCATTACTTAAAAACGTGCTTTATGCCTAGAGTATATGTTTAAAAAATGTGCCATAAGAAGTTAATATAAAGAGGCTAGAGAATTAGAATCGGCAACACATTTAATGCAACAATAATTTATGACTTATGTGTGTATGTGTCGTTTTTATAATAATTTTTATAATCGCTATAAAGTTTATATATACAGTATATATTATTTTATATAGTTTATTATAATATTATATATTATTCAACTTACTAACTGTGGAAAATAACAAATTAATTAATTTTCTTAATTAATTGTTTCTTAGAAACAATGAACTGTTATTAAATAAGTTATTTATATTTATTTATGTTATTGTTATGGCCATTTCTATTTATTTGTTACGTATGGGACTTACGCCAGAGGATAACAACTTTTAATTCTACTAACTTTTAAGAAGCTAAAATTGTATTTAAATTGCTAGAAATTTTCAAAGATAAGATTAATTAGCTCAAATTATAGATAATTATATTAGATAATATTTAAAAGTATAATAAATGTCCTAAAGAATTTTCTTCTTATGATTAATAATTTTAATTGATTTAGGAAAATCATGTTTTTTAGTTTCTTTTTTTTATTTTTAATTTATTTTTTAATTTTTGTGAATGAGCAAAAAATAAAGATTTTATTTTTACTTAGTTTATTTGAATATCCTCACATACATAAATAAATAAAATTTTTTTAAAATAAAAATTCTATTTAAAATTAGGTGGGCTTTTTATTCGGCTCTGCAAGTACCTTACGATAATACGAATTATCGCTCGCGTGAATGAAACAGCAATCGCAAAAACCGGTCGATTCCTAATATGCGAAATACGTCCCCATCACTTTCTTGCTCAACGGCGAGGTCATTAACCCTTTTTGCGCTCCGACGTGAATATCTTAAGAGAGCGTGCCACTTTGCGCGGATGATATAGTAAATGGTGCTACTAGAGCGTGTTTGAAATCATTAAATCGGCTACACTTCTCTAAATGATTTGTACAACATTTCGAGAGTGCGCGGACAATGATAATATTGCTCGAAATCCCTGTGTCCGAT
>Ga0157363_1006689_pt1:5000-10876 | contig 10876 bp, 4 predicted proteins | sample AttsexASBM1_FD_111477 | JGI IMG/M metagenome (GOLD analysis project Ga0157363, IMG submission 111477) | Fungus gardens microbial communities from leaf cutter ant in Ribeirão Preto, State of São Paulo, Brazil - Atta sexdens ASBM1 | ecosystem: Host-associated > Fungi > Mycelium >...
ATATTATTAAGCACTATTATAAGATTTAGCGGAGACCAATTTGAAATTTCTTAAATTTATAATGTCAAATTATATCTAGTTTGAATTAAATTTTTTAATCTTTTAATTTCTGTAGGCTTCTACTTACTGTATCGTTAATTTGATTAAAACAATGAAGTTAAAAAATTTAACAAAAAATATATTAAATATTTGACTTAAAAATTTAGTTTATTATTCACTAAGTATATATATTAATATTATCTATATATTGTTTACTTTAAAATTAACTGCAGAAATTAATTAATTTACGTTTTGATACACAAGTTAAAAACAACAAAATGTTATGCTGAATTCAAGGAACTGGATTACCATTGCTCCATTAATATTTAATAGTGAAATAAGACATTAGTCTACGTAGTTGTATTATTTACATATTCGTTTAATATCATTTACTATTCTTTAAAAAATTAAAAAAATTGTTTACTGTATTAAAAAATTGTTTACCCACGCTTTCCCTAAGTAATAATTCTAATATGATTTAAAGTAAGAGATGTTGTTACTTGTTAAGTACACCAAACATACAATCTAGTACATCCTATTAAATATTACAATATGCAGAATTCATACAAGTAAATGAGAGTAACATTATTACGTTTAGTAATTAGACGGGTGCATGTTAATGTCCTCTGAGAATTTCTGAGCAATGTAACAGCGTTACGTGAGTTTCTAGAAATTACTTCCAAAAAAAAAAAAAAGAAATGCACACATGTACACAGTAAAATACATTACGTATAATTTTGTGAGAAAAAACTATGACCTATTGTTTTGCTGAGAAGGTGAGAGGAAGGCGGAAGCGGTGTCACTTTTTCCAACAAATTATAATATGAGAAAGTACACAACTTTTCTATTTCAGTCGTATATCATTTTGATCCTAGATTCTGGCGAGCGGATATTGTATAATAAAATTGCCACGCGCAATAATCGCGCGAGAGACGGTAACAGAAGGAAACGGTCTAATTGTAATTCGCATTACCCTCGCGATTACCCTACCGGTTCCGCCGCCTTCAATGAATAGATAATTCTTTTCTGGATTATAAATGGTTCACTGGAGAATAACGTCTCGTTTATTTCGCTCCCGCCTTACTTCATCAACTTTACATAATCGGCTTTCGTAGTTTCTTCTTCGCGGGAGGGCCATCACGACATGTGCATTGTAAAAGAAACAAATTTACATGTATTTTTACAAAAACTAGTACTTTTACTTTTTAATCGTACAAATATATATTTTCATATTAAATTGAAAATTACAATAACATAGTATATTTTATAGGTTTTATGTAAATGTATATATTTATTATGTAAATGTATATATTTTTATAATATTGTACAACATAATGATAATCGTTACATTTACATTTTTATATTCATCAATAACATGGTTCAAGAAAAATTGTATGTAATTCGTTAAAAAATTAATATTTAAATATTTCGATAAATTTTATTTCTATAAATTTACTTTCACAAATTGTTTAGTCATTACAAAGAAGAATAATTTTATTTGTAAATATATACCTTTAATAGAAAATTATCCACTATAATTGTTGTAATTTTACATATAATTTTTTACAGTGTGTTTCGTCACGCGCTAAAAAAAATTGGTCTCAGAGAGATTGTCACACTCTTTCAAAATAACCAATTCAATCATTCCGCGCGTCACGCAATTATATCGAAAGCCTCAGGGACAAAGAGCAGCGAACTCCATGATCTTACTTAATCCTTTTCTCGTGCATTATTCATCGGCCGTGTGCATTGAACTGGCGGCGCAGCGCGGCCGTCGCGTCGTTGCACTTGCTCGTGCATCGAGGTCGCTCGCTCAATGATGACGGAGGTGGACGCGTCGAAATCGTCATAACTTTCCCTTCGTTGGGGTCCGGGAACGCTCTTCTCTTCTTCATTCTCGATCGCGACCCGTATGTGTCAGTGGCGCCGAGGTATGCATATTAAATCGCATGCGCATCTAAACGTCAGGAATCACGCCGACCTAGATCTTTTCACGGTACCTTTCCGACAGGAAAATGTTCTTCGCGGACATGTCACGTGTGCACTTACGATAGTGTCTCTAGAAATACTAATTTGATTTGACCAATCTTGTCCTATTTTTTATTAACTTCAGTCAGAAAAATCAGTCAGATGATAACTAAGCATGTATATGTGTACGTACGGCATTTTTTATTATTAGCTCATCAGTCTGGGAGACTCTATCAAAACTGTATATTTCACTAAATCATTGGAACATTTTTTTTTTAAATTATTTTATATAATGTAATTAATAAAATGCAAACTTTAGATGGCATGTTTCTTATTCTATTATATTATTCAAAATTGTAGAAAACAATTATTGACGAATTAATACACCAACATTTACACCAAAATCGCACATCATAATTTCCAACAAGATTTCATAGACCCTCACTGGCATCTAAATGAGCAAAAAAAAAATTGCTAAGGCTGAGCTAAAGTTAATCAAACTAGAAGACTGACCAGGCTCTTACTTCTAGGAACACTAACGCACGATGATGACGACCATGATGATCTAACTATCCATCGGAATGCTCGTCTGATTACCAAGAATTAAATGATCACAAATGCGCGAGATTGCCTGCGATTATCCACGGCAATTCGTGACATATTTGATCGAGGTAATCCGTAAATTGCTGCGGTTTCTGAAACGTGGTGAACTTCCCTGTCTGTTTTGTCCGGCGCGTGTTGAAACGAGCAGTTTCGTAAACGAGATCGCTTCATAGTATGTTGACTGTGCCGTGAGATATCTCGTTACACGTATGTCAACTCGCACCGACGCAGCGTGAACACATGAAATTTATTTATGACGTTTCGTGAAAATAAAAAATAAAAACGACGAATTTGTTGGCAGAACGCCGACAATTTGCTTATTCAGCTACGCTAAGAAGATTTTCATAAATTTTGTGCCCTTTTATGTACGTAAGTAATTTCTTTTTATAGTACTAGAAAAATACAATCTTTTCTACCAACACATTTACTTAATCCTCTAATCCTCCTGTAATCTAGATCTCTGTAATCTCTAATCCTCTGTAATCTAGATCTCTTTTGACGCGCAAAATTTCACTCTCAAATTCTTATGAAATAAAGAAGTCCGAATTTCTCTCATAAATAATGTCCACTTATCTAATATTTACATTGTTAGATATTAAAGGAGCAATGGTAATCCAATCTCTTGAGTTAAACAATATTTTGTTATTTTTAACTTCCATATGTGTATCAAAATGTAAATCAATTCGTTTCTGCAGTTAGTTTTAAAGTAAACAACAATACTAACGTGTGCATTTAGTAAAAAATAAACTAAATTTGAGTTAAATTTAATATATATTTTTGAATTGTATATCTTCTTAAAACGTTTAACTTCATTGTTTTAATTAAATTAATAACGTATTAAGCAATAGCGACTTATAGAAGTAATTAAAAATAAGTCAATTTATAATTTGACATTATAAATTTAACAATATATTTAATAATGTAACAGAGATGTTAAAAAGTAACCTCGAATTTTTCCACATTCTTTGAAAGCTTAGAACAGTAAAAAACTTGGATTAGACAAGAAAGATCCAAATTACGGGGGATAAAAAATATAATTGCAGACAAAGAGTTAAGATATTCAAATAAATTCCACGAAATCTCTGTCGTGCATCTAATCATCATTGTCCATCCGATTATCTTGTAAAATCTATTTTATTACATGAACAAACGTATGTTGGGAGGCCCGATTGCCGATCTATAGAAACGAGAGAATATCGTATGCGATATCTCTCGCATTAGCCGAAGAAAGTATAAACATGGACGAAAGAGAAGCCTCGTCCTTTTCATTTTCTAACAGGACGAGACCACACGTTTCACTTCGTCTCGCGACACGCTCTACGATTGCAGCCGTTCAATGCAATTAATATAGAGCGTTCGTGATCATTAAATTTCTACGGGGATAGCGCGGGACGTCACTAACGAAATCTTTCACTCTTTCTACATGAAAGCTAGATCGTTTACTCCCACCCTCGCACGGCCACTTGCTCTCGACGATTTCGTCATTACGCGGCTACTCTCGATGCGTCACGACATCGAAAGTGTCCACAGGTATGTATTTCGTCGGGCATATCGTCATTTACTTTTACACATACATCAACAACGAGCGCCTGTCGACCCCGTTGAGACTTCTTATTTCTATGAAACACGCCTCGCGTGCTACATCCCGTCATTGCTAGAAAGCCAGTCAGTAAGGCAACGTCATTATCAATGCCGGAATCATTTATCTGGATACCTCCCCTCCTTTCTTCTACGAGCACTTTTCGAGAAAACCAGAAATATAAAGGTCGAATACTTTTAAGCAAGCAAGAAACTCGTCTTCCTCTCACGCATATTAGGTATTCAAATATATACGAATATACGTGCACTGATACATATCATTTACTTTCTCTTGACTGATTTGTAACTTAAAATTAGATTACATTATTTATTGAATATTCTGAAAACAACGCCGATTAATGACTGAACACGCGATGGTCTCTCAATTTTTTTCTACGCTGAAAATATTTACGAAAGATGGAGCATTTCGTTTAATTTTTTTTTTTTTAATAAAAAGAAAAAATTATATTTTTCAAGTAAAATATTAGTACTTGATAATATTCATATGAAAATTTGCAAATACATTTTTCTATAAACTGCACTGATTCAATTTGTCGAATAATTAGAAATGCAGTTACAAACTATAAAAGCTGGAAATGACAAGAATAACATCCGTACGAAATGAGAAAAATCTAGGTTCAAATTTTGATTCAAGTGACATTTTTCGCAAGAAGTTCTTTTAAGAGACTCATTAGTATTATTAAATTGACGATCAATATAAATTTGTGATGTTATTTCCAGCTTCAATTTACGATTGCGTTTCAAATCCGATAAAACAGAATTGGCATGCAGTTTATAGAACGCAAAAATACATATTTGCAAATTTTCATATAGACATATGAAATATATATTATGAAACATCAGTTTCGCTTTGATAAAAAAAGTAATTAAATTTCTTTTTCTTATTTAATATTTATTCTTATAATCTAAATTTCATTTGTTTATTTTGTCATTACTATATGTTTATTACATGTCCCTGTGGTTCAAAACGATGATTCCTCATAACAACGTCGAATAAATATTGACGTCGTAAATACATTTGTATTATTGCGCATTTTCACGTAACCACAGGCACATTTGTTGAATAATAAAGCCAAGTGCGTAGTGAGGGTAATTAATCACGCTGTTCCAAATTGTAATTGCATCAGATACAACTGTCCGATTATTTTCCAGTTTGCGCATACGTATTATGCGTTTTGTATAATTCGCGATGACGTTATGCGGCATTAAATTAATTTCACTGCTTGATAATAGCTGTCTGCATAATTACTAATGAAAATGTTGTCATTGTTCGTAATCGATCGATGTAATCTCGATCGACAGAATTTAAAATAGAAAATGATATCAGGATCCTATTATCGCCTAATGTATTGAAGCATTTTAATTGTTCCTCGATTTTAATTGTTCCCAGGTACCGAGCATTGTTAAATTTATAATGTAAAATTATATCCAACTTGAGTTATTTTTAATCATTTTTATAGGTCACTGCTCCTACTTAATACGTTATTTAATCAAAACAATAAAAATAACAATTTAACTCAAGAAAATGTATTAAGTTTGACTTGAATTTAATTTATTATTTACTAAATGGACACATTAATATGGACGTTTATTTGAAAATTAATTACAGAGATGAATTTATATTTTAATAGATATGGAAGTTAAAAGTAAATAAAATATTGTTTAAC
>Ga0157363_1006690_pt1 | contig 10875 bp, 1 predicted proteins | sample AttsexASBM1_FD_111477 | JGI IMG/M metagenome (GOLD analysis project Ga0157363, IMG submission 111477) | Fungus gardens microbial communities from leaf cutter ant in Ribeirão Preto, State of São Paulo, Brazil - Atta sexdens ASBM1 | ecosystem: Host-associated > Fungi > Mycelium > Unclassified ...
ATGTTTGAGTACCGCATGAGTTGAAAGAAATTCATCTGATGAATCGCATCTGCGTCTGCGATCAACTCATCAAACACGAAGAAAACGATCCGTTCTTGAAGCGTATGATCACGAGCGATGAAAAATGGATTGTTTACAACAATGTCAGCCGAAAAAGAAGTTAGAGTAGGCGAGGTGACGCACCGGAAAGGTAAGCAAAGGCGGAAATCCACCAAAAGAATGCTGTCAATGTGGTGGGATTGGAAGGGACCAGTCTTCTATGAGCTACTTCCAAAGAACAAAACGATTAATTCCGATTTCTACTATGAGCAGCTGCAGAAATTAAGTGATGCCATCGCACAGAAACGTCCCGAGTTAATCAATCGTAAGGGTATGGTGTTTCACCACACAATGCACACACAAGTGCTTGGTCACTCGGCAAAAATTGCAACATGGTTGGGATGTGTTACCACCGTATAGTCCAGACCTTGCACCATCAGACTTCCATCGCCTTGCAAAACTCCTTGAATGGTAAAACGTTTGCTTCTGAAAACCTCATTAAACAGCACCTAGACAAATTTCTCGCAGAGAAGGATGGGAAGTTTTATGAACGTGATATTATGAAGTTGCCCGGAAAATGGCAGAAGATCATCGAACAAAATGGCCAATATATCATTGATTAATGTTCATTACATTAAATAAACACACCTGAAAATCAAATGAAAAAAATGCAATGACTTTTTGACTTGCGTTCTGTGTGCAGGAACCATAAGCGTCGAGCGGCATTTGAACTGCGCACAAGCTGATGAGGTGCGAAGAGTAGCGGAAGGCAGAGCCGTGCTAAAAATCAGCCGAGAAGTGCAAATCATGCCGAGTTCTGCTCTATACTTATGTAGTGTACATGCACCGGCAGGAATAGTGTCTATTCGGCGCGATGCTATACTCATATCAAAGCGCACACGTACGTGTTACTGGATATTTATAAATACATGTAAAGCTATTACAATGAGTCTCAAAATTACACGTAATGTTGTAATTATGCACAAAAATTTTTTACAGTATTAAAAATTTTTATGCATAATTATAACATTTTGTGCATAATAAAAATATTATTATAAATATTGGTGAGCGAGAGACACTGGGGATATCTCACTCGTACTAGTAACATATGTATGAGACAACGAAAGAACATCGCGAACCGACACCACAATTACTCTTTCTCTCTCAATCGCCTTGCACTAAGGACAGAATCGGAGCGCTCCCCATTAGTTTCTATCTTCGCGCTCCTCGCCTCTCCGCGTTTCCAGTAACATGTAGGTGTGCGCTTCGATACGAGTGTGTAATGCCGCGCGCCGAATGCCAGGGAACACTATTCCTGCCGGTGCGTGTACACTACATAAGTATAGAAAAGAACTCAGCACGATTTGCACTTCTCGGCTGATTTTTAGCATGGCTCTGCCTTCCGCTACTCTTCTCACCTCATCAGCCTGCGCGCAGTCCAAATGCCGCTCGACTCTTATGGTTCCTGTACACAGAACGCGGCAACGCTTACTACGCAACGGAAGTTGACGTGATAGCCAATCAACGTCTCGCTTGCTCGGAAGTAATAGATATATAATTTCCACCGCGTAATAAAAGTTGAACTCAATCCAACTTTTGCCGCGCAGCGGAAGTAATATTACATCATTTCTAGAAGTTTTGCATGGTGAGGCCGATTTAAGAATATATAATTATTGGTTAGTGCGACAACTTCCATTGCTGTGTACAAGAGCCATTAGAAGTATATAATGCTCGTAGACATAAGATGCATCCGCTCACGTTGTAAATTTCATTTTATCTTTTTTTTTCGTTCATTATATAATTAAGATAGAATGAAGCAATCGCGTAAGCGCTCAATTATGCGCATTGCTTCATTCTATCTTAGTTATATAATGAACGGAAAAAAAAGATAAAATGAAGTATACAGCGTGAGCCCCCAAAACGGATGGACCTCATATCTACGAGCGTTATATGGTCGAGCGGCATTTGGATTGTGCGCGAGGTTATGAGGCGAGAAGCGTAGCGAAAGGCGGAGCTGAATCAAAATTCGGCCGAGGAGTGTAAATCGTGCCTGTAAAACGCTGTGAGTGTAAAACGCTGATATAGAGCAATGTGAATAAAACAAGGAAAATTGCAGATATTATGTATGCATTCATAGATTAATATAAACTCCGTAATGCAGTTCATCATGGAAATTGGGACTAATGACAGATTGAATTTCTTAAATTTCATCATCATAATTGACAACAATTTAATTATTTTTGACAGATTTCAGAAACAGACGTGTTCAGGAAAATTTCTTAATTTTTACTCTCACCATCCCTTATGTCAAAAAAGGGGTGTTATCATAGGCGCGGTAGACAGAGTAGTCATATTGTTGTCTCATCCTAGTTTCCAAGAAAAAAGTTTCATTGATATTATTAACACATTTATAGAAAATGGCTATCCACTTCAGTTTATTTTTTTCACTATTAATAATAGATTGAATTATCATAATAATAATAGTACACAGTTTCTCACATACTTAATAAAAATATAGTTACTAAAAAGTTTTTACCATCCCATATATCAAATTCATCTTAGAAAACTTTATGCCGATTGTTTTTAAAATGAACTCTAAACTGGCTTTTTCCGAGCATCTTAAAAAAAAAATCACATTAAAAGAAGCAAAGATCAACTTAACTTCTTCTCTCATCAAGAAGTAATCTATAAAATATTTTATATAGATTGTTGATGCCAGTTATGTTGGTCAAACAAACAGAAAGTTGAAAACTAGACTACAAGAATACATCTGATATAAACAAAAAGATGGGATTGACATCAGTCATTACGAACTATCGAATTGTAACCATGAATTCAATTGGAACAAAGTAAGAATTCTCGATAAAGAATCCTCCTATAATAAATTGGTATTGGAGGTGATTCAGTAAAGAAGCAAAGACAGGGTCTAAATAGATAGAATGACATTGAATCATTACATGAATCTTATCTTCCTATTATTCAATCTCTTTCTCCTTCCTAGATTTCTGTTCTTTTTCCCGTCTCTTAAATTACCCTTTCCCTGTTAATTCTTATCCCCTCCTTTGTACCTCTAACTTTCCGTTATTTCTCATTTCCGAATTGAATATCAAGGAAGCTCCATCGAAATTTGTTTCTTTTACGTATTTTTATACATTTAGACTGAGCTTATTTCGAATTTTAAATATTTGTATTAACCGTAAGATTTTATATTCTGACTATCTTATTTTTATTTCTGAATATTGGAACTAACTTTAAGATTATTTCTATGATATTTATTCTATGACATTCTCTATTTTATTCTTTTTATTTTATTCTTGTACATATTTTATGAGATTTATATTAACTAATATCATTTATTTCATATCTTTATATTGTTATTAACAGACTGAGTTATTTGCTGTTTTTTATCGACTGACATCATTTTATCAAACTTTTGTAACTGCGACATGTTAAAAGCGAGTAATCTCCGTTTCCATTATACTTACAATGATTATGTTAAAGATTATGCCTCTTGGATAGCAAGATGCTATTTAATACCAATGCGATAACCAGGATGCAATTATACCATTATTTTTTACATTAAGCTGAAATTTATATCTCTTCTTATTAACTTTTAGTTTTAAACTATTAATATTTCAAATATGTTTATACAAATATTTTATTGAAAGATATTACATGTTTAACATTGAGAATAATCCGATCGGAGTCGAAACACTACTGTTTTAATTTGTTGTATTTTATTTAGCGCCTATTAATATATTTTGCTTAGTATTTATATTTTATTCTCATGGTAGTTCTTCTTAATATATTTCTAATTAATTTATTATTTGAACCATTCACATTATGTATTTAAAACTCCGTAATATTTGTATGCGAAAGTATTTTCTATGACATATAAATATAGATTGGCTGCAAAGTGTAGTGTCAGTACTCGACTCAAGCATTGTCGTCCTACATAATACACCAAAAAATTTTATAGTAAAAGAAAAAAAGTTTATATTGTTTTTCTAACTGATTGTGTCTTCTTTCCAGTAAATAGTTGATTAATCACCTTACAGAAAAATATTTCAGATATTAAATGATGAAACATCAAATGTGAATACTGTCGTTTAACACATCTTATTACTCATCACTGAATCATCACTGTATTGTACTAAAGATGGCTAAAAAGTTAGCCGAAATATTATATATATATATATATTAATTTTTAATTAAATACGAGAAATATAATTTAATGATATTGAAATTTATCGCGCACATAGCGCTAATTCCCAAAGCCTAACTTATATATATTGATTTTCTTTCATGATTTTCTTTTTTAAAAATCTGGATTTATATCATAGAAAACTTATATCACAGTTGATATTATGCCATGCAATTACACAGCGATATTTTGTAAAGAATTACTGCAGATAAGCCATTCCAATTATTTACATATCTATAAGATGCGGCGAGCACACTCGAAGCGAGCACACGCAGATTAACTTCGCGACAGTCTGGTGCATAAAGCTTTCATGAGATTCGACATTTTTCTATTCTCGCGATGTGGGTCAGTGTCAGCAGCGGGTAGTTCATTTACTTACGGCACGTTACAAAAGATCGCCCTTGTATGGCATATCGTGCACCAATGACAGGACAGCTTATCAGGAAAATTAACATTGCGGCATTATAATGTATGATCTTTAAGGAAAAACATTATTTACAAGAATAAAAATCGCAATGTTTTTAATTTAATTCACACTTTTACTATATTCCCCTTATATATAGAAGTCTAATTCAATTAGATTGCATATACATATTATTTACAATTAGAAATTTAACAAATTCAAAAATAAAAGATGAACATATATGTTTCATGAAACTGTTGTATAAGTAATTAATGAATCTCATCTCTATCAAATATTAAATTAGAATTTTTTTCTGTGTTGGAATAATTTTTTTAATTATTTTAACTCACATTTATAAAATATTCTATTAATTTGATATTATGTAATATCAAATTATAATTCATCAAATTGAAAATTTTTATATTTTTTGAGAAAATTATTGTAAAATTTATGGCAGGATATGAAGAAAACGATTTCAACATTTAATAAAGATGTTATTTTATATTTATGCTCTGTTTCATCGTGTGTAAAACAAGCGACTCAAAACCATTTAAAATATTGTATAGGAACAACAATTAACAAATTTGAAAGTTGATTTATTACCGTATTCAATTCTTAAAAAAAACGTGTATGTATGTATAATGTATATATACATGTGTACATACATTACCACACATTAGTACCACAACATTAGTACGTGGAGAACGAAAAGTTCTAAATAGCAACTAAACAGTCAAATCAATTTACTATTATGAATAATATGAATGATATTATGATATAACGCGCACATACAAATCTTAAATAAAGATTCGTAAGCTCATATCGTAGTTAATATCGTTTGTTTACAAGTTATCTATTTTTCTTAACTGTACTTATCGTATACTTTTTTCATTTTCTGATATAAATTTTATAAAAATTTTCTTAAAACGTGTAAAAATTTTCAATTTGATGAATATATAATAACAAATTAACAGAATAATTTATAAATATAATTTATAAATATAAGTAAAAATAATTTTCAAAAATATCTCAATGTTCCAATACAAAGACAAAAAAATTCTTGTTTAAAATTTGGCAGAGAAGAAATATGTCATTCACTTCTATTTACAATATTTCGTAACTATATTACATTAATGATAAAATAATCTTGGCAATTATATATACTTATACAATAGTACTTATGAGATATATTTACGAAGGGTAATTAAATATATGATTCAAACCTTGACTTTAACCACGTATATATTTTTTGTTATAATAATGCATGTCACCCAACCTCAAGTTTATACAATAATCATAATAAATAAATTTTTATTGCATTCTTGTGAATAAATCGCCAGCTAAGAAATTATCATGACAAATTTACGTTTGATTACTTTCACCATTATACATTTAAGAAATTAAACTTAGTAATTACATTACAAAAATTTAAAAAAAATAAGCATTTCAAATTTGTCCATTAATATCCATCATATTTAAACGGAAAAATTAGTTGACGTATCATTGACACTTTTACTTGATAAATATGGTTTCAGATATGAACAAAGCCTAAAGTAATAATAAGAAAATCTTACAATTTGAAACTATTATTAAAGCATTTTCCAAATCATCAAAATAAAATATTACAATATTTATCATTTTTGCAACGGTTACTCGAAAATATATTATTATCTTAATTATACTCTATTACAGCATTGTGTTACTTAATGAATAATTGTCATGTTATGCATCTCTAACTATTTTATTATTAAGAAACATTTCAGTGTCATATTTTATCTACTATTATATATAATTGAATCCAACATCTTTTTTACTCATACACAAGTAAATTATGTAATGTAATGTAATAGATATAAAGCTACAATATATTATAAATATAAGAAATTTTATATTTCGATACTAAAATATATATATATGATATGGAATTACGCATATATCTATATAATTCTCATTGTGTTGATATTAACCAATGTGATGTGGATTTTTAGTACCATAGATTTTAAGTCCATATCATGATGTTAATATAAATCATCAAGGATTGCAAATCCACACCATGTCATTATTCTTATGTTAATATTAACATTAATGTAGTGAGAATTATACAAACATGATATTAAATATGCTACACCGATATTTTTTAGAATAAAGTATAATAAACAATAAAATGCAATTAAAAATGCACTGATGTAAAATGCAATAAAAATAAACTATTGTTTAAATTTCAAATAGAAAATGAAAAAAAATTTTTACATTTATCTTTTATGCTACAAATTTAAAAATATAATCTTTTAATAGAATATTGGTGCTAAAAATTAGTCACTATGCATATACAGGATGTTTGACGAAGTAACGATAAAACTCTCGCATAGGAGTAAGACTAAACTGAGTTACAAAGTCCTCTATTATTTTGCAATTTTCGCAATAGTTAATAAGATAAAAATCAATTAAAAATCATCATATTAATTTTCAATAATTTTGTACTTAAGTATCAACTTTACAAAAAAAACAGCGAAAGACAAGAATTGTTTATTTTCTTCTCATAGAGCTCTAAGAATTTTTTCAGAATTTTTAATCAACTTTTTAGTACTGCATTTTCTTATATTGATAACTATTTTTACCAACATGAGAAAATACGATACTAAAAAATTCTCAGAGTTCTATGAGAAAAAAATAAACAATTTTTGTCACTTGCTATTTTTTTGTAAAATTGATAGTACTCGAAATAAAAGTATTAAAAATCAATAAATTTTTTAGTAATTAATATCTTGTTAACTATTATGAAAATTGTAAAATGATAAAGGATTTTTCGACTCAGTTTAGTCCGCTCTATCCTAATGCGAGAGTTTTATCATTACTTATCAAACATCCTGTATATCTGGAGACGCGTTAACGTCTTCCATTAAGTATATTTTTTTCTTCTCTCATGAAAAAGACGCTATAGTATATTCTTTACAGGAAGGAAAAACTTATGTAAAAAATACTGCTCTTTCTAAATAAACTAATTATTAAAAAATGTATATAATGAAGAATATAGATTTTTACAATTCAAATGAGATAACAATCGTCTCCGCACTTGATGTGTAAACATGAATATATGTACGTATTTTTTTTTATTTATGTCTTTCAAATCATCGACTTCTTCTTCACAAAATTAAAAAAATCTTGTTTCCTTGTCTTGTGTCCAATAAGTATAACTTTAACTTTACAATATTTATTTCAATTATTAATTATCTATAGATCTATATATCAATTAATCAATCTATTTACCTATTTCTATTTAGTTAATTACATAGTAATTTAGTTAATTACATAGTCTTAATTACATAGTATGACAAAAATTCGATTTTTTTGTCTCTCATGAAAAAATCAAAGAGATTCTGAAAGTAGATGTAAAAAACGTTAATGACTTGATCTGGTAAAACGCCGAGATGTTTTTTACATCTACTTTCAGAATCTCTTTGATTTTTTTCATGGAAAGGAATGTGTGTGTTGTTTATAAAGATTTAACTTCAATTTATTTGATTATTTAATCAAAGTAATTTAAAAAATTCAATTTTTTTTGTTTATTTTTCTGTATGATAAAATTTCCAAAAATATAATATTATAGAAATACACTGCTGACATTAAAATAATGACTATTGCAACAAAAAACTCGTCATATTGAATAAAAATTTGCAGGATAGATAGGTCATAGTAGAATATAAAGTCATTTTTAATAAAATTATCAAACTATATTTCTAAATTTCATATATCTTATGTATCATATATATTTTTTATTTTATTTTAAAAAAATGTTTGAATTTGATGATATTTGAATGTTTTATTATGTTGCTTTTATCACGTTGTAAACTTTTTCAGAAAATTATTTGTTACAAAATTATATAAAACTATAAAAAACTATATAAAATTGTCAGACAGTCGTGAAATAGCTTCGTGAAAATCGACCACTGATTGCATTCAGCTGAAGAACTCACCTTTAGTTGGTCCACCGAGATGAGGGGCTGCTCATATACTGTACTGAGGTGTTCTAGGACGTTACTACTGTGATCTAGCTTTGTGGTGGCTAGCTCGCGATTCTTATGTAGGGAAGCTTTTCAGCGCAAGCGTCACTCACCTCCCGCTAGCTGATTTCCACCTCTCCGTGATATGCATGATTATCCCCCACGGTCGCGTGTCCATCATAAATCGTTATATGTCCGGAAATTTTTCTCGCGATGCTTGTAAATCATACAAATTGAACACGCAAGAATCAGGAGACCAAAGATTCTTGCAATCTTGCAAAACTCCATAAAATGAGATATTCTCTTAAGGTGGTTCTTTATTAAAGTGCCGAAAATTTGGAGTGCCTCATCAGGCCCCACCTAAAATTATAAATATTTACATAATTTGGATAAAATATTAAAACTATGTGCATACCTTAATGAAATAGTATGAAACATATGATAATAAATTAAGAACTGCATTTTCATCAACAAAAACAAGATAAAATTGTGTTCATTTTTCGAGATTAAATTTATATGCAAGTTTATATATAAATGTAAATATCTTTTCAGAATGACCCTTTTTCCTCCTTATGAAAACAGATTTGTAATGTTGTTTTGAAAATCAGAGTTAAAATCGTAAAATTTTTATCTATAATTAACAATCTATCTAAAAATTCTCAATACGTTAAAATTCTCAATATGTTATGAAGTTGTAAGTTTAAGCTGTTGCCAATTAAAGATCTATCGATTTTAAATAGATTTTTTTGGGATTTGTGATATTACGAAAAAAATATGTTAAAATAATATGTTTATAAATTAAAAATATGTAAGTTTAAGATCTTATGAAACTAACAAAGGAAATTATTTAGGTGTAATACGTATTTTTGTTTATTTTTTGTTGCAGTAATTTCCTGTCCTCTTATTTTTCAATTTTTCTTATTTTATTATTTTAGAAAATTTTGTAATGTAAATGAATTTAGTATAAAAATCTTTTAAATTTTTATTTTTATATAATAAAAATTATTGTTATCGTAAAAAAGGAATTATTTTTGAAAATATGATAATTTCGAAAAATCTAAATAAACAATTATAAAAATATTTATAAATTATAAAATTTATGTCTAAAACATTTTTTTACAGTATTCGCTAAATACAAAATGACAGAAGCATATTATATTAATATTATATTTTCCACTTAACAATATAAATATGTATAACACATATATTGTATGTGTGCGAACGTAACAGTTACATCGTTGAATAGAAAAATTATAACATTTGTATAATGTTACTTTGTATACTGTTACTTTGTATTTAATGAATAAATAATTACATACATAATATATAATCAATAAGAATCTTATTTTAGATATGTGTGAAAATACAATACTACATAATTTACAAATATGATTTACAATATGATTCTGACCATCAAATTTTGTTTAATCCTTTTATTAATTCTTGTTATTTTTGTATAAAATATTATATTTCCTATTTTTTAATATTCTTCAATTTTCCCTGGTGAATATTTTTCTTATAATTTTTATATGAATTGAAACATTTTTCAGAAATATTCGAAAAGTTTACATCTTCCCTCAGAATTTTTTATACAAATGAATTTTGAAATATTCTGAATTTTTTATCCCATAATTTTTTAAAAATATTTTTAAATTTTACAAATTGTAACGTTTATTATCAGACGTTTTTTAATCAAAAATTATACTTGCCAAAAAATCTTAGAAATCTTACGATATTTCATAATTAACATATATGAAAAATTCTGAGAAAAGATGTAGATTTTCTGAGAAGTGTTCCAATTTGTATAAAAAAATGTGAGAAAGTTATAAAATTATATAAAAATTCTGAAAAATTATATAGAAATTCTGAAAAATTATATGAAGAATTCTGAGAAAAATTTTCATCTGAATTGTATCAGGATTTGCGCTAAGGATCACGTCTGGATAATTAAATAATGTTGTAGATGATCAATATCAAATAGTTATATAGTGCCAGGATCTAAAATAAATAACACAATTTAAAATAAATAATGTCATTTTAGAAGACGAACTTTAATGTGTTATTATTTAGGATATATCTTTGCATCATGCAAGTTAGTTGCAAAACATTATTTTAGACATAATGAGATTTAAATCGTTAAAATACGACAAATAAATGAACACAATTTTACACACTTACAGAAAAGATTCTGTTTCAAAAAATGAAACTTTAATAATAAATATTAAATA
>Ga0157363_1006691_pt1 | contig 10873 bp, 4 predicted proteins | sample AttsexASBM1_FD_111477 | JGI IMG/M metagenome (GOLD analysis project Ga0157363, IMG submission 111477) | Fungus gardens microbial communities from leaf cutter ant in Ribeirão Preto, State of São Paulo, Brazil - Atta sexdens ASBM1 | ecosystem: Host-associated > Fungi > Mycelium > Unclassified ...
CCGAGATCCAATTTTCCATATAATTAATGGAGGGTTTTTATTTCAGTAAGGTTCATTTCTCTTTCTCAATATAAATCAACTTTAATCTCGAGGTAATTTACTTTTTCTCTTTTTCTAATTTTTAGAACTAGAAGAAGATAAAAAATAAGTTAAATTGAGATTAAAGTTAATCTACATTGATAGAAATGAACATAAAAAACTTTACGTAATTTACACATTAAGTGTTGATAAGATTTTATGAAAAAGTAACAAATTCTCCATTGAATTCTATGTATTGTGAAAGTATTATGTTTTTGCATGATTGCACTTTTCAAGTCAAGCTGATGTACATAATTATTAATTATCAATGAGCAAGACCGAGATTAAGATAAGAACTGAGAGACTGACGTCATTTAAATGTAGGTTGACATATTCTTCTTTTACTTATTCTGGATAATTATAGAGCGATCTCGCTGTCATGAACGTAACGAGGAAATGTAGATAAGAGTGACAATCTTGAAATTCTGAGATTATTACTCAAACCTGATAGTCATTAATTAATCTGATCGGAGAAAGAGACAGGAAGAGTGCGTGAAATCGTCATTTATTATTTAGTAAAATATCCTTGACATGTAAATGGTAAATTTCTCCGGCGCATATATACGTGTGCGCGCGTGACAAGTTCTCTTCACATACCACTTGACCGGCATCGTACTTCCCAAGCATCTTTCCTTCCTATCTAAGATCGTGAATTGATATATGATGAAATTATCGTTATATTATAAATGATATTCATATTTTTGTCATTATTCTATACGTCTTCTTCTTTATTTTGACAGTTTATTTTTTATTTACAGCATCTTTAATCGTTAATATTTTTTTTCTTGTGATACACAAACATTTTTGTAAATATTGGAAGCATTGTTGATTCGAAATAATATATTATAATTTATATTATTTGGTATTGTTTATATATATATATATATATATATATATATTTATATTATTTTTAACCTTCTATCTGCAATCTAGATCTTTTTTGTATAGAAAAAAAATGTGGAAAAATTCAGAATTACTTTTTAATGTCATTATTATATTATTATAAAATAGTTTTTAATTCTTAAGATCTTCATATAATCTTTTTTTCGGAGAAATTTGAGAATAAAATTTCGCTTATACCAAAAAGATTGCAGTCGGAGAGTTAAATAAAAATAATGAAATTTCTCTTCTCTCAATTCTTGACTTACGTGATATCGGAATTTAAGATGCTCGAAATGCTCGCTTAATTGTTTTCAACAGCGTATGAAAAACATTTCTTACTTCTGCATTCATGTCATAATTACGCATAGTATACGTATCCGTGTGGGTTGCATTGCGTGCGATATAATCTAGGCTTCTGTTAATTATTATATACTTATTAGACGGAAGCAGAATGTGCGGTATGCGTTTCGCGAGGCACATTTGCTGTTGAGAAAAAAGAAAAGAAAATGTTTGAATGTTCTTTCGCTCGCAATCTTTAGAAATAAGGAGAAAGTCTCACGAGACACGCGCTGTGAGAAAGAAATCGATCGATACATTGTGCGTTCGTTCGTTCGTTCGCCTGAGAAATTCTCATTCATTGTACGTTGTCGTGACCTTGACTATCACTTCCTCTCGACATTTATTCCTGACATCACGACGCGACGGGGCTGTGAATAATCGTGTATTTCTCGTTTGCAGAATTACTCTGCACGCGGGTCGTGTTGACCTTTGCTGGAGTTAATAAAATCCACTTTAATAGATATTTTTCCTGTTTTTTTGCATATCATGCACGTTTCACGTCAAGTTTTAATTGATCGTTTTTTTTTTGCAGGTTTATATTAAAATATAAAATTAATTTATAGGTTAACAATTATCGAGTGTTAAATACTGAATTCTGAAATGTTCAGTTTTTTAAAGTCTTGTAAAATAAACATTTTTGATTGATTCTTTTATAAAAATTTAGTTTTTGCAAGACCTAACAAACGCAGTAAATATGTTGGCACATGGTAAATAATGCAAAATAAATACGAAGGTAAAATAAATGTAAAAAAAATACACGATAGTATAAAATAAATACGAATTGAGTAATATCTTTCAAACGCAATATGTTGCTTATCGAATAATGTTTAGTAGTCATGACTAACGCATCAATTTAGCCATGTATTCCTACGTTTTACAGACTTGCATTCTCATGAAATCCAATTTTCCATAATCATACAGGATGTCAGTAGTCACGAAGACTTGTATACTTCAATAAATGTTAAATAGAGACATATGGCAAAGGAAAGATCTAGAGCCATTAGAGAAAATTTCGCAAAAGCCTTTATATCATCGTTGCAACTTATATAACATGAAGTCTATAATATCATAAATAGGTATCACTTAAGTATACATTTCTGCTAAAATTGGCGATAGGTATACGCGATAAAAATTATAGCTGTGCCGTTACGGCTCGTGTGCTAATCCGCAGAATACATTTGCATGTGAGTGCAGTTAACCTTTAGCAAGTAGCCGCTGCATGTGGATTTCTACTTGAAAAGGCTTAAGTCTAGAAAGTCTCGCATGCAAGACTTAACCATATTGTTTTTAATCGATTTTATTTTTATAAATATTTATAATTTCGCGAATTTCTCAAATTTCTCAAATTTTGGTTCTAAACGTCGCATACCAAATTATTATAAATTTCACACAAAATTTATAATAATTCAATTTCACAAAATTGTTACAATTATATTGTTGTAATAATTATATTTTTATTTTGTTTTTATTTTGTGAAAATGATTTGACTTGCATTTCAGAGATTAAGTTATAATTAAATAATAATTAATTAAAAAATATATTTCTCAGGTTAACATTCTGTTATTGGGTTAAAAATAATATTACTGAAAAGTAATTCGAAAAAAGCAAAGCATTATTATTGTATATTTGTACATTGAATTTGTACCTTTATAACAAAGTAAGAATACAGTTTTTCTTTTTTATATTTATTCAAATAAAAATATTAAGTCACATTATAAAATAATAAATATTGAAGTAAATATCTTACGAAACATATAAAATTGAAGTACATATTTCTTTCAAACTTTCGTTTCACTTTCTGTATCCCCCGCTTTTCATCTCTTTGGCTCATAATTAGACGGTTGACTGCAATAGTTAATAGTGATTGCGAACATACGAGGCAGACCTTTGCAGAAAGAGCTTTCGAGTTTACAAAGTCCAATGCGCTTGTTAATTGGCGCTGCTCTTAATTGCATCATAGCTTCCCAGAACGACACTTGTTAGATAAAGTGTTCGCTCTTCTCTGTTCTTATAAAATAAATCCCTCAGTGATGACAGTGATTGAATCTAAAAATCGATAACATCATTCAACAAGATTTAATTTCTCTCTAGAGATAACAAAAATAGAGATAACAAAAATTAAATGATTTTAAATTATTATTGATCCTTAATTTTAAAAATCATTAACTATTTGCATTAGTGAATTTGATAATACAAACATTTTATTTGTTATCATTCATCATTTGTCATCAAGATTAAAACAATCAATGTTTCATGTCAACTATCTTGGAATTTCAAAACGTAAAGACGCAAATGAATATATTTAAAAAAATAATTTTTTTGTTTCCATCTATAAAAGAACTAAAGCTGATTGTTCCAGCCTCTAAATTGGCATTTCTTATAGCGAATTCGATTGAGCGCACTAGTGCACATTAAAGCCATCATAAATCATAAAATAACGTAAAAATTTATGCATAAACATAAAAATCGATTAAATCCTGAAATACTCAATACATTTTATTGTATTATTATAGATAAAATATGTATTTTATAATTCGAAATATTTGTATTTTACTTTTATACTCAAATTAAATCAGTGTACAACAGCTTTAATATGCATCAGTGCGCACTAGTTCTACCAATCGAATTTGCCATTAGTATCTTGATTAACTTATCGATTTAATTCACATCTTAAGATTACGATTTCAGAAATTTTGTCTACGGCAGCCCTTAGTCTTATCTTGATGCCTTATTTTCGAATAAAGGCGACTGACTTTCATTTCATTTAATTTTCCTTTTGTACCGATCGTCTTTATACGCAGCCTCCTTCACGTGTGGGTGAAAAGGTGCGAAACATGTTTCGCATTACGCATGCAGCGCTCAAGGAAGCATTAATCACTCGCCGCTACAATATAATTACCGTTCGTGCTTTCTCTCCGCGGTCGTAAACACAATGGCGCGTAATGCGTAGAAAACACGCAAGGCCGAAGCTTTCCAGACAATAAGAATTATTCAAATGAATCGGCGCGAGTGACCAAACAGTGTCCGATCTTCCTATCGATTGATTCGCTAGCTTGTTTATATTGCATTCGCTTCCACATTTACTTCTTTTTCTTTCGTGTGCGTCTATTGAGAAGGAAGAAAAAATATTGAATAGAATATGGATCTCATCGATCATCTTGATTTTTATAGGTTTTTTCTAAAAATTATGATTAATGAATTTCTTGTAATAATAAGACATAATACATCGAGTGTAAGATATTTGAACTTGTAAACGTATAATTGGAATGATCGAGTATCGTTATACCATAAATATATTGCTTAAACGTTTATTCTTATGTCACTTTCTTGTTTCGAAAGTGATACAACATAAAAAATTAATAGCAAATTTGTTGAATTCACTAGTGCATATTAAAACCATTGTATACTGATTTAATCTGTAAGTAGGAAGTAAAACTGAGATGCAAATATTTTGAATTATAAAATACTAATATTTTATCTAACATTAAAGTATATTTCGCGATTTAACTAATTTCTATATTTCTATTAAACACATATTTTTTACGTCAATTTGTGTACGACGGTTTTTTAAAGTGCATCAGTGCACACTGAATGCGTTCAAACGAATTCGCTATAAATTTTACAGAAAAGTGGGGGGGGGGAGGGAGGCAAAACTATTTTTCAACTCGAGAAAATTATTGACTAATAAAATAATATTGCGTAATATTTTTTTATCAATTTTGTTTCACAATCTTTAAAAACCACTCTTTTTTAATTTGACAATTTTGATGATTTTTCTAACAAACCATCTTTTAGGATTATTTTTTATAAAGTTTAGTTAGTTTAGGTATTTGGTGATATAAGGTTTTGCAGAATTGGCAAAACTGGAAATCGGGGAAGTGAAATTAAAAACGGTTAAGAAAATCAAGGAAAAGTTAGAAAATTTTGTAAATTTAGAAAATAAAAATTTTTGATTTTAAGAAGTTTAATATGCATACATATCTAGCAGTTTTAGGGAATATTATTAACAATTAAATGCAAATAGTGTTATCAACATTAACAGTTAAATCAAGATGAAAATACAAAAAATTTCAAAATTATTGAAAAGATAAAAATAAATCATGAAATGATGAAGAATTTTTGGTAATCCTGGTAATGTTTATTTAATGTATATTTGTGGTTACTCGAAAATCATGTTTTTTTTAGTTATGTCACTTTTGAAGTAAGGAAGCAAAATTTGACTTCTACGAAGAATGGAAATTGGGGTGTCTGGTGGATTTTTTTGCAAATGCAACGTGTCTCATTACAAATGAATCGTTCATTACACGCGCAGAATCAAGCAAGATCAATTACTCACATTCGCAATTTCGTCGCAATTTGCGATGAAATAAATGAAGGAATAAATGGAAGCCACTTCATGTCGCATATTAATGATAATTTATTCGACATTAAACTAAAAGATCTTTAGCCTCACATGGAGAAAACCGGTGAAGTGTTTCGATTGCGATGACCGACTTATATAAATTTCAAGTACTTTTATTTATTCGCTGACAGTATCGCAGCGTCATGATCATGATACTAATTATTTTCTCGTTACAATCATCCTTCGATATTTTAATTGAAAAGTAATCTCTGCTCGATTTAATATAAAATATTGAAAAACAGATGACTCTTATAAATAATTTTGCTAAAAAAAGATTGATTGTAAATCGATCGATTGAACTTCCCACTTTTAATTAAAGATATGTTACTAGAAGTATCCTATATATTTTACGTAGAAAAAAACTCGTGAGACATGTTCTATAAAAAAAAAAACGGCGTGAAAGGTTTTCAAATAGTGAAAATTAGAGAAATACTTAAGTAAGAGATTGGACATTGTAAAAAAGTATATAAAATTACTTAAAAATAATATGTGTAAAAATTTATAATAAATTGGAAATTGTATATTTTTACAAAAATTAATATACTTGTTTTTATATAATTGCAAATATATCTTTATATTAAACGGAAAATTACAATAATAGTAACAATATACATTTTATAGTTTCTACCTACGTAAATGTATAATATAAATTTTTATAATATTATATAATGATAATACGTATATCACATGTATTATATTTGCATTTTATGTTTATATATTGTATATCAATAACATAGTTTTAAAAAAATTCGTTGACGAATTATATATAATCTATAAATTTAACTTCAATTTATTTTTGCTAATTATTTAACTACTATAAAAAATTTTTTGTAAATTGTGACTTTACACGTGTTTATATAAATAATGTAAATACACACTTTTAATAGCGAAACCCAAAATTATCCTCGATTATTCATTATAACTGTAATTTTTCAAGTAATCTTTTTATAGTGTATATTTAGTCCGTTATATTTTTTAGGACCTGCTTAAGATAGAACGAGATATTCATGCATTTCATTCTGTCTTATATCTATCTCTTTTATCTTAAACATCTTTCTGAATGTGATGAATCAATCAAAAGTTGTCTAAAAACTGATTGGTATCCAATCTCTTACTCAAATATCTGTAACGAGAACAAGTGTGACGAGAATTAAACGAATGTGTGACATATTTTTCGGTCGAGTAATTTTAAAAAATAAAAATTGTCGGCATCAAACAACGCTCTCTTTTACGTTCTCCATCCTTTTGTCGCAAAGCAACCAACGACTCGCGATCGTTCTGTTTACAACGGATTCATACTTTTCCATCTCTTTCGTATTCGTCACTGTTTGGACGCAACCCAACTGTAAGTCAAGCCAAGACATTGTCAAGGAATCCTGGCCAGATTCCCCTCGGATATTATTCTCGACTTTTTAACCCCCAAAAATTTCATCTCGTACGATGATGCCGGCTGCGAGAGAGAGAGAGAGAGAGAGAGAGAGAGAGAGAGAGACTCTCTTTCTCTTTTCTCTTTTGTTTAATATTAATCACGTACGTTTCTCTTTTCTCTTTCGTTTCCCATTTCATGTCTCGATTTTCATCACTTTTTTGTATCTCATCTCCGGCCGACTTCCTTTTCGAGTTGAGACGAAATTCGAGATGAACGGTAAAATGCGCGAGTGCTGGAATGTAAAAGAGTGCATTACGCCTTTCAACGCTGCGAAGATTGACTGCAGGAGTAAGTTGATGTAATCCAGTAGTTCTTTCTCTCGACGCGTCTCGCATCTTTTGGATTCTCGGAAGATGCTTTCGTACCGTTGCGAAATATCGCATCGAATTCTTTTATATACGAGCGAGAACATACATAAATACGTAAATGCAAGATTGCTTTAGCGTTATCGCTGTTCTAAAAATTTATGTCTGCGTTTCTTGCGAATTTGTGGGAGCGATTCTTTAATTAGAAGCGCTGATGATACCAAGGCAGATAATTAACTTTTTTTAGTACCTGTGTAACATCTGATATACAGTACATATATTTTAACAACATAAAAGATTTTATAGCACGTACAGTAACACGTATAACACGTACATATTTTATCAATGTAAAAATTTTGTAACAGGTTCTTCGATAGATAAAATTGAAAGAAATTTGCAAAAAATGAAAATATTTGAAAATTGTTATTTTGCGTCTAATCGAACTGAAAAATATTTTTATCTAAACTCATTCAATTCATTTTTTTATAACGTACTTTAATACTTTTATTCATAGAATAATATGAGATGAGTCAAATAAAGAAAGCATAAAATTGTTTCTAAAAAAATATGTAGTTTGCAAATATGTATATTGCAAATTATATTTTTTGCAATACATAATTTTTTAAAAAGTAAATATTTTCTTTATAGGTACGTATCAATTGATTCATCTCATTATTTTACGCGCGCATAAAAGTATTGCAGTGCAGTTACTAAAAAATGAATAATTTAATAGATAAAAATACTTTTCAATACGATTACATTCAAAATAACAATTTTTTAATAATGCTAAAATCTGTCCTTTTTTTGATTAGCTGAAGAAACTTTTGATTAGCATTTTATAATTTACAAAATATCTCAATTTCAGTCAATTTGATCGAATCACTTTTTCCATATAAACAGTGCAGAGTCCTTTTATAGTTATAATTTCCTTCACGAAATTGGTAATATCTCTTCAATAAATGTTTTATATGTTTATCCATTAAGTAATTCCATAGTAGACCCGATTTCTCAATTTATTGTAACATAATACAAAAATTTCTATGAGAGAAATTGAATCCTTTCAGTAATATTTCCACGAAGTCGTTTTTTGTCGGGCAGTCTGCGATAATCAAAACTGCTATATGCGAAGCTGCGGTGATCGCACTCATTAAGCAATTGCGCGCGGCAACTTTCAAGGCTAATAAAGGAATTGCGGCCCATATGTCCATTTTCGTTGAATGATGCCGCGAGCAACATGAACCGGCGCCTTTACGAGCTCATCTTACGCCGGCCAGATGCCACAGTTTCATTAATAAGTTTCTCTTTCGCGAGAATATCGCTCCGGTGTTCTCTTGTGCGTGTTAGTCGCACCATGTGAAAACGGGGCAACAAAAATCTTCGTTTCGTTGGCGATGAGAAATCTGTCGCCGTCATCTTTGAGTAAGCGATTTGCCAGTACCTGATGTAAAGGATGTACAATAAAATAGAAATATTTGATCAAGCCGAAGAAAAATCGATTTTTTATATTTGTGCTGATAATAAATGAATTTAATAACAAGATAATCTCATTTCTAACTTATTATTAATAATAAGTTCGATTAATATTTTCGATTAATATTTAATTTTTTAAATAACTTTTATTTAGGATTTAATTTTCGAGCATTTAAAATTACAAGAAAGAAATAACGATGTAATAATAATAATAAGTATTGATAATGTAATCATTTCTCATATATTGTATATATTTAAAGAAGAAGATTTGCCTGCGTGTTATCGTAGTTGTCATCAAAATATTAAATGACATTGATATATCCTGTACTCGTATCAGTTTCACAAGAAATATATAAATGTTTTGCACTATCATGATGAAATTAGTTCAATGCATTAAGGTCATTCTTAGAAGATAAAGATACAACTCTATGAATTATGTAGATCGATCAAGTCTCTGTCTTAATCGCGATTTAATAAAAGTCGAAATAAAAATTTTACAACCTGTAATTAACTTTAGGACATATAAACACAGTACAGTATGATTTACAATTGCTCATAACTAAAATATATGCAAAATCACTACTAAGTCTTACGCATAATTTTATTTTTTTATTATAATATTATGTATCTATATCAAAAATATTCTAAATTTTAACAGATTTTTTTCTTAGCTTGATTTTTATTTTTATATTAATTTGATAACAAAAATGAATTCTATATAAGATTTTAATAGAATTTTTGTGGAATGTCTCGAAATAACTCAACACATTGGCCGAAGCAGAACAACGCTCTTGCATTTATGACCTGGGCAAAATTTGTAACGCAAAGAATCTGTACGGTTACGTATGCAGCTGTCGTATCATCTAACGTCAATAATACCGCCACGCAATGGCACGGTAATATGTGTAATGTCACTAACCTCCATGTTTGTTTCGTTTTTCCAGGTTACTCACAAAGTGACGAGTCAGGTGATGGTGCTCAAGATGAATCAGCTGGCGGCGAATAGGCCGAATATGCTCAAGGAAGTCCAGCTCATGAACAAGCTTAGCCATCCAAATATACTCAGGTGAGTTGAGGTGCCAGAATTGAATCCAATTCATTTTTGCCGGTGAAATTACATTTCGCGATTGAACAAAATCGCTTGATCGAATTCGATGAGGATGATAAAATAAATTTCTATCCGCTCTGCTTGCTTGCTTAATCCTTGTATTACGAGCAGATGCGTCGACCCTCTTTTATATGAGTTAGTTCAAGCGAGCAAATTCAAGCGAGCAAAATTCAAGAACGGATAGAAAGAAAATGTGCGTGATGTTATGAATTTTGGATAGCATTACTTTCTGATTTTCCGATAAAAATTTAACGATGACAACACTAATCATAAATCATTACATTTTTTTTTTTATTACACTCTATTATATAATTAATCTTTATATGGATTGGAACAAAAAATTTGTGCTTCATTTGTATCCTGTGTTGAAAAATTTTTGACAATTATACGATTCGATAAAGCAAAATTTCAGCTTTAAGAATTTGAATTTTGGATTGCGGTGTAATAATTTTTGACGCAATTAAGAGCAATTAAAATCAAAATGCTTCTTTTATTTAATCCGTGAGTTCAGTAACAAAAAATCTTAGGAACATTTTTTAAAAACGATTTTATAGGAAGAATTTTGAAGTTTTCACGTTAAGAAGTTAAAAAATTGTTCACAAGTTTTTTTTAAACACACAACAGGTCCACAAAGTATAAAGAACATTTCCTTCCCATTTTGTTCAGCTTGTTTTCTATGCATGTAAAAAATATTAAACTCATAAAAACTCAAAAAACATAGCAACCTTTCATAAATAGAGATTTTAAATTTTTAAACTTTTTTTAAATTTAAATTTCGTTCTTTTTTAACGAAGCTTTTTATAGCTGCTTAAATTTTAATGTTTGTAATATTTATTGTTTATAACTATTTCTAGGTATCA
>Ga0157363_1006692_pt1:5000-10872 | contig 10872 bp, 10 predicted proteins | sample AttsexASBM1_FD_111477 | JGI IMG/M metagenome (GOLD analysis project Ga0157363, IMG submission 111477) | Fungus gardens microbial communities from leaf cutter ant in Ribeirão Preto, State of São Paulo, Brazil - Atta sexdens ASBM1 | ecosystem: Host-associated > Fungi > Mycelium >...
TTCTGGATAACGGGAGTTCCGGAGGCGGACAACGGTGGGTTCGCTGACGGATAGGAGAAAGGCTCCGTATGGCGATCAGCTGGTAGCAGACGATGATGTATTTCTATGAAATGAAATGTGCTCCACAGAACGTAATGCCGCGAACGCAAAAATTATCTATAAAATTCTTTGTAAAATTTGCCTAAATTAGTTTTTTTTTCACGCCGTCTGGAAGTCGCGAAGAAGGTAAACTGCTGGACATAAAGAATTAAGAACACAGGAAATAATGTAAACAATATAATATAAACAATGTGAAATTGTCTTATATCCGTGTCACATTACTCATTAGAGATTAAGAATTGCGAATTGAAGATTAGAAGCCAATCAAAATAAATTAAAATTATCTGAGTGATCGAATTCTAATCTTTATAATTTTCAATCCTCAATCTCCAATGCGTAGTGTGACGCGGGCATAGGGCCAGAATTAGACTACGCATTGAAGATTGAGAGTGAAGATTGAAATTTGATTAATCAAATTTCAATAATGATAGGAACTAAAATTCCTTTATCCTTATTGGTCAAATTTCTTCAATCTCAATCTTCAATCTCAATCTTCAATCCGAATCTACAATATGATGTTTTAAACCTTAACATAAGAAATTGACTACGATCGAATGCGAAGAGAATAATCGATTGTGATTCGTCCATTCCTTATGGCTTAAGATTTAAAAATCTATTGTATATCCGGAATAATCTGATTCTGAGTCTTATGCCCATGTCACACTATGCATTAGAGATCGAGGATTGCGAATTAAAAATTGAAATTCAGCCAAATCAGAATAAAACAGATTAAAATTAAAATTATCTGATTAGTCGAATTCTAATCTTTAATTTGCAATCCTCAATCTTCCAATGCGTAGTAGTGTGACATGGGCATTACTTCTTTATGGTTTTGTGGATTTGACGTAGTGCTAGTCTTTTGCGTGACTATTCAAGCATTTGAATTGCTGCACAATCAAAGTCGGCAAGCTATGTTTGCGGAATTTTATTTATTATTTTTATCAATTTCTCTAAATAAAGATTTTTTTTTATTTTTTTATTGCAGTACTGGACTGCACTAGAAATTTCATTTTTGCTTTCTCCAAATTTTAATTATATACCTATTTTAATGCAGTGGATATTCGTAGTTCAGCTATAAAAAAAAATTTTTTTATTTATTAAAATAAAATCAAATGAAAACGAGAAAACGCTGAATATTCATTTGTTTTGAATCGCAGAAAGTTAAACTCTAATTTAGCATCGAAACTGATAAATTACTTGGAGAAAAGATCCTACGATTTTTTATTCGGGTCGCATCCGCGAGATTTCCTTTCTTCCGATGCAATTTAAATCGCCCTGCGTCGTCTGTTCGTATCGAGGATCGCCGTTTCACCGTTTGGTTTTGAAAACCAAACAAATCGAACTCGTGAAATGACATGTAAAGCGTCATAAAGCGCATTTTCTCCCGCGAATTGATGACACGATTGTTACGTTATCGACACGTAACAATATCGGGTAACGGTGTCCTGCGAAGGGACGACAACCTGCTCCGTGTTATCATGTCGATCATGTCATCCGCCAGCTTCATTCGTAGGGTTTCATTCGTGCCGCGTTTCGCGACGTATCGCGCGTGTCATTGTTTTCCAACTGTCACGCCTGTGCATCGCGATGAGGCAGCGGCGTGCCGTTTCTGTTATTGGCCCACCGCCAATGGGTGAACTGCCCATCGAACATCGATGTAGCCGGTCGTGCTATCGACCGTGCTTTACGCCACGAGATGGTTTCGGAAAATTCACGCGTTTTCCAACCACTCAAGCGAGATCTCTCTCTCTCTCGCTCGCTTGCTCGCTCGCTTTTTTTCATATTTTTATTGGTTCTAGAAACGCGAGGATAGGACAGGGGAGATCAGGGGCTCGTTATCTCTGTGAAGTTGGCATCTCATGTTTCAAAAAATGAAATTTTCGTCACAGTTCTGAATGCATCCCGAAGAGTTCTGGAGTTTCTACTCAAAATGAAAAATAGTTCTGGCAAATTAACATAAAAAATCGAAGTGTAAAAATTTAGAGTGCCAACTTCACAAAACGCAAGACAAAAAATCGCGATATCTTCTAAATTATCGGTCCTAGCTTCTAGCGCTTTGATGCTAATGACTTTTGATAGAACTCGTAGACTGCTATCCAGAACTGTCGACAGAATTGCCGGAACCAACGGTTTAAGAGATGAGCAATATTTCATATGTCAGATTGAAAAATTTCTAACATCTGAGAGAGGTGAAAATTTTGTAAAAGTTCCGGCAGTTCTGTCGACAATTCTAGGTAGCATCCCAAGAGTTTTAACGAAAGGTAGGACCAATAATTTAAGAGATATGGCGATTTTTTGAAAGTCAGATTATTTAACACCTGCAGAGGGTTAAAAAATTTTTGAACGTTCCAGCAGTTCTGTCGACAGTTCTGAATAGCATCCCAAGAGTTCTATCAAAAGTTATTAGCAAAGCTAAGACCACGGAGTAAAAAGAAGGAGATCAAACTCAAGCGGCCGGCCACAAAAAAGTTGAGCTCGATTTCTGGTTTCGGAAAAGCGCTATACAGAAGAACAAATTCGAGCGCTCCTGTTGGAGAAAACTGTCTACTTAGAGGATTTGATAAATATTTTTCCTCCCATTTTTCTGTGATTCTGTACGTTTGTGTATTTTCATGCGTAGAATATATTCTGAGAAGGAAAGTTGTCGCTCAAGTTCAGTTTTATTTTTTTTCAATTTCAAAGTTTTTTGATGTCGATAAGTTAAAAAACGATAATTTAATAATAATTTATGATACTATGCATGCATGTATGTATTTTTCAATAAATATTAATGCATTTACTATTTAATCAAATAAAATGAAATTTTATACAAATTGGAATTTCTGCTTTTAAAAAAAACTTGCATACATGTGTACTCTATACGCGTTATCATGTGGTATGTACTTCCAATTTTTCCCGCAACGGCACTAAAATCGCATCATCTTGATTTTCTGCGATTTTGCATGTGTTTTCCGAAGCCATGTTTCGAGCCCACGTTTCATCCTCGAGTTGGTCTTCTTCTTTTTATTCCGTGGCTAGGACTAAATCCTATTCTACAATGTGCTCTTTGTTTCCTGTTTCTTGCTTTTTAGCTCTTGCTTTTTTCTCTCTTTGCAACCGTTTTATCGACAATTGCATTTCTTACTACATGTTTCCTGTTTCTTCCAAAGTTCGTTAACTTTTATCTCGGGCGATATAAAACAAAAAACCGAATAAGAAGCAAAAAGACAAGATAAAGTAAAAAATAGCAAAAAGCACAAAACAGAAAATAAAAAGCACATTGTAGAATAGGCTTAATAGTTTAAAAGACATCGTTTTCTGTGTTTCGGACGGAAACTTCTTAGAGCCGGTTGTTCCATTTTCAGATAAACTTATGTGATAATTTATCTATCATTTATTAGAATTTAGATAAACAAAAGAGTAAGAGAATAAGACAGTGAACTGAAGTTTATCGAAAGGTAGAATAACCTAGCTTTAAGATGCCTCTACATAATTCGCAATTCGCAAAACATAGTTCGCAAACGCAGAATGAAACTTTGCATTTGTTTTCTTCATTGTGTATAACCGATCAAAGAAAGATTGCAACATTTTTTTTTCGATGAGTTTCGGAATGCAGCCTACTCACCGAGCGATTGTTCTTATTTGTGGATTCATGAATAAGAAGAACCAATCGCTCGATGAGCAAGCTTTCCGAAACCCATCGAAAAAAAAGGTGTTGCAACTTTTTTGTGACCGGCTGTCTATGGTTGATCTCTATTTGTGTTTATCTTGCGTGCGGTGATTCTGCGTCAGCATTTGTGAACTACGTTTTGTGATTTGCAAATTAAATAAAGGCATCCTTAAGAATGCATTCGGAACTGTGACGAAAATTTCATTTTTTGAAACATAAGGTGCTAACTTCACTGAGGCGAATTTGTTGGCACCAGAGACAAGTTGGTACTACGTTCCGTTTATATATTTATGGCAAAAGAAATAATAAAAAAATTAATGGCTCTTTTATAATACAGATACTTTTCCTAAAGTTTTGTTTAAATCAAACAAGTATTACAATTAAAAGAGGAAAAAATCTTTTTCGGGCGATTTAATATTTATATATAGAGTAATACTCTTAGCTTGAGGTAGTCAATCTAAGTGATGTTATTAGTTAAAGTTATTGCACGTAAAAATATTAATCGTAAGATCATAAAAAACGATAAATTGATAATCTACGAGGCAAGCGGTAAATCACATGACTGTCTTTCGATTGATAGTCATAAGGATAAGTTAATCGCAATCTTTCGACGGGTCGAAAACTTGCGTCTATTATCATGGCTTTGAGGTTATGACGTTTCACTTGTGTTGCTTCTGCGTAAAGGACACGACAATACTTGGCCCCGACGCAGCCAATCAATTTATCGCTTTTTATGATCTTACGATTACGACTTTTACGTGCAATGGCGTTTAAAAGGAAAGTTTCTGTTACTATACGACATGTTGTTATTTTAAATAATGACAATAATTTGTTATAATAAAACGATTAAAATTAAATGTATGTAGAGATGGAATATACGTTAACTTATATTTAACGCAAGTTGGCGTAAGCTTAATTTGATGTGTTGTTGTTGCCGCTTGTAAAAATTGTTATTAATGTAAAATTTTAGTATTGAAGCATGAAAATGTTCACATTTCTTTCTAATTTTCAAACGAGAAAATTTTAAGATGGACTTTTCTGATTTGTGGAATTCAGTGAAACGTGTCGCTTCTTATAATTAAAATATATATCATCTTAGAAAATAAAATTGAACTTAATCTAAAATTAATAAATAAAGGCAAAATTAACACAAGGTTGAAATTTATCCTTTTTTTAATCCTTTTTTTATCCTTTTTCTAATAATCAACATTTGTAACACATAAATTTCCATGTAAATCGGAGCATATTCCAAGGCATGAGATTCCTGTCTGAATATTCACATATATGTATACATTTATTATAAATGATTATTTGAGAAACAATTCAAACAATTATTATCAATTATCAATTATTATTGTTACTCGTCAAACATTGATATGTCAAACTATGTGAAATATCATCTCTAGTTAGTTGTTGCGAAATAGTACAATTTCTGTTGAAGTTTCTCGAATAACCGCAATAGTTACACGAATATTTAGACAGGAAACATTCTGCTGTCCTCGATATGCGAGCGAATTCATATGCTAAGCAATTATAACTACATTTACTCTATACTCTCTAAATTCTTTGGAATCTCATTCTAAAGAGTGATAATTGAGTCAGTCTCGAAAAAGAGTTGCTCAATTTTCAATCTTAAGAATAAGATTTTATTCTTCAAAGTAATTTATATTCTAAATGTTTTAAAATACATTTATTAAAAATTCAGTAATCTTTAAACTGAATTGACTCAATTTTTTTCACTGTTTCTTTCTTAACGATCGGTTCTTATATAATAATTTCTTTTTTATATTTTTATCTCGTTAGATCCATCGATCTCAGAATATAAATAAATGTGCATTCTATTCGTTTATCTCAACTTGGTAAGGGTCGACAGGAGTGACAAGCTTATTTACACCTCATTTGTGGTGCAGCTATATATCTGTATTCTATCAGACTTTACCATATACTGTCTCGTAAAAGTATATATTATATTTTGCCATGAAACTCGTTTTAGCTTATATTTTACAAAGCTACGAAGCCTATTAAAGAATAAAATTTTGCAATTTCATTCTTAAAAACATTTTAATAAATAAAATGGTATGCTCCTTATTTACGGCAGATACATGTTTTTATGCTGATATTTTA
>Ga0157363_1006693_pt1 | contig 10872 bp, 9 predicted proteins | sample AttsexASBM1_FD_111477 | JGI IMG/M metagenome (GOLD analysis project Ga0157363, IMG submission 111477) | Fungus gardens microbial communities from leaf cutter ant in Ribeirão Preto, State of São Paulo, Brazil - Atta sexdens ASBM1 | ecosystem: Host-associated > Fungi > Mycelium > Unclassified ...
AACAACGCTGAACTCGGCGCGAAAAAACTGGCTGACAGCGGCCTGAATATTATTGCAGCGAAAAGTCTGACGGATGCAGCTCAGCAGGTTGTTGCCGCAGTGGAGGGGAAATAATGTCCGTTTTAATTAATAAAGATACCAAGGTTATCTGCCAGGGCTTCACCGGTAGCCAGGGGACTTTCCACTCCGAACAGGCAATTGCCTACGGTACGCAGATGGTAGGCGGCGTAACGCCAGGTAAAGGCGGCACCACGCACCTGGGCCTGCCGGTGTTCAACACCGTGCGTGAAGCGGTAGAAGCGACGGGCGCAACCGCGACCGTGATCTACGTTCCGGCGCCGTTCTGCAAAGACTCTATTCTGGAAGCGATCGACGCAGGCATTAAGCTGATCATCACCATCACCGAAGGTATCCCGACGCTGGATATGCTGACCGTGAAGGTGAAGCTGGACGAAGCAGGCGTGCGCATGATCGGCCCGAACTGCCCAGGCGTTATCACCCCGGGCGAATGCAAAATCGGCATCATGCCGGGCCACATTCATCGCCCAGGCAAAGTGGGCATTGTGTCCCGTTCCGGTACCCTGACCTATGAAGCGGTTAAGCAGACCACCGACTACGGTTTCGGCCAGTCCACCTGCGTGGGCATCGGCGGTGACCCGATCCCGGGCTCTAACTTCATCGACATCCTGAAGCTGTTCCAGGAAGATCCACAGACCGAAGCGATCGTGATGATCGGTGAGATCGGTGGTAGCGCGGAAGAAGAAGCGGCTGCTTACATCAAAGATCATGTGACCAAGCCGGTGGTGGGTTACATCGCGGGTGTGACCGCGCCGAAAGGCAAACGTATGGGTCACGCGGGCGCGATTATCGCAGGCGGTAAAGGTACGGCTGATGAGAAATTCGCAGCACTGGAAGCCGCAGGCGTGAAAACCGTTCGCAGCCTGGCGGATATCGGTGAAGCACTGAAATCCATCATTAAGTAAGTCCTCTCTGCTCCCCGTATGGGGCGCGTTGAAGTATAAAAAAATGTCCGTTTCGACATGGTTGGCCGCTGTAAAGCGGCCTTTTTTTATTGTCTGCGTTTAGCCACCAGAGTGAATTTATAGTCGTCGGAGTTAAACACGTTGCGACTGTATTCAAATATCCGGCCGTCTTTCAGAAAGCCACGGGAGACTTTTTCCAGAATCGGTTTTGCCGGATCGAGCGCCAGGGCGGCAATCGCCTCGTCCGATGGCATGACTGGCACCAGCTCCTGCTCGCTGCGATCGATAACCATCTTTTTGATCTGCTCAATGTAATGGTATTTCGACTGTTCCATCACTTCCCAGGTGAGGTCGGGGAACATCGCCAGCGGCATCCATGTCTCTTCCAGATTCACCGGCTTTTCCCTGATGAAGCGTACGCGCTTGACGTGCCAGACCTTATCATTTGGATTGAGCGCCAGTTTTGCCGCGAGCCGCTCATCGGCTTTCACCACTTCGAAGACGCTGACGTCGCTGTGCGTATCAACGTTGCGATCCGCCAGTTTTTCGTAAAAGCCGGTAAGCTGATAAATATCGTAATTCACCCGCTCCTCTTTTACATACGAGCCGCTGCCCTGAATGCTTTCGATGATCTGCTCGTCGGCGAGCAGCTTCAACGCCTGCCGCACGGTGACACGGCTGACGCTAAACGCCTCCTGAAGGCTGGATTCTGTCGGCAGCGCGTCGCCAGGTTTTAACTCACCGGCATTAATTTTCTCGCGGAACGCATCGGCGATCTGCCGGTACATCGGTTTATTGCCCATTGGGTCACGCCTATTTAATACCTTTTCAGGGAATTATGCCTTCAGTGTCTGATTTGTAAATAATACAAATAAGATACAAATTTCGGTGTTAGTGAAAATGATCACATAAATGTATTATTGGCTCTGCCACAATCCTCCCCAGACAAAAACTTTGGATAGGGGAGGATCTTTATGAACCTGACGACTCTGACCGACCCCCGTGCTGTCTGCGTGCAGGCGCAGTTTACCAGCCGTGATGAGGCAATCCGTCAGCTTGCGACGCGGCTGGTAGCGTTGGGCAAAATAGCCGACGCCGATACGTTTCTGGCAGAGGTTTTCCATCGCGAATCGCTTGGCCCGACGGCGCTGGGCGAGGGACTGGCCGTACCTCATGGTAAATCAGCGGCGGTAAAGGAAGCGGCTTTTGCCGTGGCCACACTGTGTGAGCCGCTGGCCTGGGAAGGCGTGGACGGACCGGAGGAGGTCGAGCTGATTTTTTTGCTCGCCATTCCTCCCGCACAAGCGGGGTCAACGCATATTCAGGTCCTGACGGAACTGACGTCTCGCCTGGCGGATGACGATCTCAGGGGCCGCGTGATGACGGCGACCAGCGCTGAAGCGGTGCTTGCGGCGCTGGAAACGGCGCCTGACGCGCAAGAAACCGCCGTTGCGGAGAATGCCCCGACGATCGTCTGCGTTACCGCCTGTCCGGCCGGGATCGCCCATACCTACATGGCAGCGGAATATCTCGAAAAAGCGGGACGAAAGCTCGGCGTCAATGTGGTGGTCGAAAAGCAGGGGGCAAACGGTATTGAGGGGCGCATCACCGCGCAGCAGTTGCAGGAGGCAAAAGCGTGTATCTTCGCGGCGGAAGCGCTCATTGAGCGTGCGCTGGCGCTACAGCCTGTATCCGATGCGCGTCCTGCGCACGTCGACACGGACGCGAAAAAGTGCGTTAAAACCGAACTCAAGCAGGCGCTGCTCAGCGGTATCTCCTTTGCGGTGCCGCTGATTGTCGCTGGCGGCACGGTGCTGGCCGTGTCGGTACTGCTGGCGCAAATCCTGGGCTTGCAGCATCTGTTCGATCAGGAAAATTCGTGGCTGTGGATGTACCGCAAACTGGGCGGCGGGATGCTCGGTATTCTGATGGTGCCTGTTCTGGCGGCCTACACCGCTTACTCGCTGGCGGATAAACCTGCGCTAACGCCAGGCTTTGCGGCGGGTCTTGCCGCCAATATGATCGGCTCCGGCTTTCTGGGGGCCATCGTCGGCGGGCTGATTGCGGGCTACCTGATGCGCTGGGTGAAAAACCACATCCGGCTGAGTAGCCGCTACAACGGCTTTCTGACCTTTTATCTTTATCCGGTGATTGGCGTGCTGGGCGCAGGCAGCCTGATGCTGTTTGTGATCGGCGAACCGGTGGCCTGGATCAATAACGCCCTCACCGCCTGGCTTAACGGTCTGTCCGGCGCGAACGCGCTGCTGCTGGGGGCGATCCTGGGCTTTATGTGCTCGTTCGATCTGGGCGGTCCGGTCAACAAAGCCTCTTACGCGTTCTGTCTGGGGGCGATGGCCAATGGCGTATACGGGCCTTATGCGATTTTTGCCTCCGTCAAAATGGTATCGGCCTTTACCGTGACGGCATCAACGATGCTGGCTCCGAACCTGTTCAAACAGTTCGAAATTGAAACCGGCAAGTCCACCTGGCTGCTGGGGCTGGCGGGCATCACCGAAGGAGCAATTCCGATGGCTATCGAGGATCCGTTGCGGGTCATCGGCTCATTTGTTCTGGGGTCAATGGCGACCGGAGCGATTGTCGGGGCGATGGGGATTGGGCTATCCACCCCGGGCGCGGGCATTTTCTCTCTCTTCTTACTGCATGATGCCGGGCTGGGTGGCGTGATGGCCGCTGCCGGCTGGTTTGGCGCCGCGCTGATTGGCGCCGCAATCTCTACGCTCATTTTACTCCTCTGGCGACGCCAGGCCGTGAAGAGCGGCACCTACGTGACTGAAGACATAACATCCTAAACACGCACTGACAGGAAACGAAGATGAAAGCTGTATCTCGCGTTCATATCACGCCACATATGCACTGGGACCGGGAGTGGTACTTCACCACCGAAGCGTCACGTATTCTTCTGGTCAATAATATGGAAGAGATCCTTACCCGTCTTGAGCAGGACGCAGAGTATAAATACTACGTTCTCGACGGCCAGACGGCGGTGCTGGAAGATTATTTTGCCGTGAAACCGGAAAACAGGCCACGCGTGAAGGCGCTGGTGGCGGCCGGGAAGCTGATTATCGGGCCGTGGTATACCCAGACGGACACCACCCTTGTCTCCGGCGAGTCGATTGTCCGAAATCTGATGTACGGCATTCGCGACTGTCTGGCCTTTGGCGAGCCGATGAAAATTGGCTATCTGCCGGACTCCTTCGGCATGTCTTCCCAGCTGCCACACATTTACAACGGTTTTGGCATCACGCGCACCATGTTCTGGCGCGGGTGTTCCGAGCGGCATGGTACCGATAAAACCGAATTTCTCTGGCAAAGTCAGGACGGCAGTGAAGTGACGGCACAGGTGTTACCGCTGGGCTACGCGATTGGTAAGTACTTACCGGAGGATGAGGCCGGGCTGCGCAAACGGCTCGACACGTACTTCGAGGTGCTGGAAAAAGCCTCCGTGACGAAAGAAATTTTGCTGCCTAACGGCCATGATCAGATGCCGCTCCAGCAGAACATCTTTGCGGTGATGGATAAGCTGCGCGAAATCTATCCGCAGCGTCAGTTTGTGATGAGCCGCTTCGAGGAGGTGTTTGACCACATTGACGCGCACCGCGATGAACTGGCGACGCTGAAAGGGGAGTTTATTGACGGTAAATATATGCGGGTGCACCGGACAATAGGCTCCACGCGAATGGACATCAAAATCGCCCACGCCCGGATAGAGAATAAAATCGTCAATGTCCTTGAGCCGCTGGCCACGCTTGCCTGGACGCTGGGCTTTGAGTATCACCACGGCTTGCTGGAAAAAATGTGGAAAGAGATCCTCAAGAATCACGCCCATGACAGTATCGGCTGCTGCTGTAGTGACAAAGTGCATCGTGAGGTGATGTCACGCTTCGAGCTGGCGGAAGACATGGCCGATAACCTGACATGCTTCTATATGCGCAAGATTGTCGACAACATGCCGCAGTGCGAGGAAGACAAACTGGTGATGTTTAACCTCACGCCCTGGCCGCGTGAGGAAGTGATTAACACTACGATACGCCTGCGCGCCAGCCAGTTCCGCCTGCTGGACGATAGGGGGAATGAAATCCCTTACTGCCTGCGCAGCGCGCGTGAAATCGACCCCGGCTTAATAGACCGGCAGATTGTGCATTACGGCAACTACGATCCCTTTATGGAGTTTGATATCCAGCTCAACCAGATCCTGCCATCAATGGGTTACCGCACGCTCTATATCGAGCCGCACGTGGCTGGCAAGCTGCTGGCGCCAGAAACAACGTCGGAGGCATTACTGGAAAATGCTTTCTGGGAAATAACGTTAAACGACGACGGCACCCTGCGTCTGCTCGATAAAGCGTCCGGGCTTATCTATGACCGCGCGCTGGAAATAGAAGAGAGCTCGGATGATGGCGATGAGTACGACTACTCGCCTTCACGGGAAGAGTGGAGACTCACTTCCGCGCAGGGCGAGCATAAGGTTGAGGTGAGCCACGAGGCCTGGCAGAGCAGGGCGGTGATCCGCCATCGCATGGCGGTGCCGGCGGATCTCGCTGAACGTTCTGCGCGTCAGCAGACGGGAACGCTTGAGGCAGAACTCACGGTCACGCTCAGCCATAACAGCCGACGTATCGACATTGAGGCGCGTCTCGGAAATCACGCGGATGACCACCGTGTTCGGGTGTTGATCCCGACGCCCTTCACCACAGACACGGTGTTAGCTGATACCCAGTTCGGTTCGCTGACGCGACCTGTACAGGATGAAGCGATGGCGAACTGGCAGGAGGAGGGCTGGAAGGAAGCGCCGCTGCCTGTGTGGAATCTGCTTAACTACGCGGTGCTCCAGGAACGGCGTAACGGGATGGCGCTGTTTACCGAAGGGTTACGCGAATTTGAAGTGACTGGCGAGCGTCAAAAAACGTTTGCCCTGACGTTGCTTCGCGGCGTGGGGGTGCTTGGGAAGGAAGACTTACTTCTGCGCCCTGGCAGACCGTCCGGGATCAAAATGCCGGTGCCTGATTCGCAGATGCGGGGCCAGTTAACCTGTCGCTTTAGCCTGTTCAGTTTTAATGGTACGCCCGTCAGTGCTGGTGTTGCTCAGCAGGCGAAGTCGTGGTTAACGCCAGTGCACTGTTATAACAAAATTCCGTGGGATGCGATGAAGCTTAACCGCGCCTCTTTCACCACCCCCTGTAGCTATAGCCTGCTAACGCTGCCCCCTAACGGATGCGTACTCAGTGTGCTGAAAAAAGCGGAGGATCGTGACGAGATGATTCTTCGTCTGTACAACCCTTCGGAGACCCGCTCCTGTGACGTGGCTTTGTCTGTGAACCGTGAGGTCCAGGCCTGCTGCGAAACGGACATGAATGAGGTGTACAAGGCGCAAGGGGAAGAGGGCTCAGCCATTACGGGGTCTTTCCGGCCAGGCCAGTCACGTACCTTCAGCATAAAAATTGAAAGGTAATCCTCAAAATAAAATAAAGGCCGCATTCCTGCGGCCTTTATTTCATCAAATAGTCACGAAGGGGTGTTAATTTTAAGATTATTAAAAGTGAATAAAATGTAATCGTTTCGGCAGGTAGCAAAGCGAAAGAAAAATACTGTGAAGCAGATAACATTATATGTTTATCTTCCGGCAAAATGCGTTTTTTCACGCGCGTTAATAAAAATCACAACTGTTTATATTATCCTCTGGCTTTTATAACCATCAACGCCTTTAAATGTACATATCATTAACAAGGTTTTTACTATCCGCACCACAAAGAAACATCATTAACAGCTCTGGCCATTTTTGATTTAAATCAATGTTTAATCCTTGGAAAAAGGCTCAAAAAGGCGTTAAATTGTTCCCGATCAAAATGGCCGAAAAGTGGTAATTTTGCTATAAATTGATCGCCGTCGAAAAACGTAAATCTGTTTGAATAAAAACCTGTTTATTGTAAGGGTTTTGCAGCGTATTATATTTACGGGATCAATTTGGTTTTTTCTTAACGTATTTGTAACCTTTCATCATTGCTTTTTCCTCATATAGAGAATAAGCAACGAAGAAGGGAAGCAGATAACTTTGTATTGGGGCATGCGTGTGGATCCTTATCTAACGGGGTTCACTCTCGGAGTCTTCATGCGATGAGCAAGGAGTCATAATGTTAGACGTAGTCGAACTGTCGCGCTTACAGTTTGCCTTGACCGCGATGTACCACTTCCTGTTTGTGCCGCTGACGCTCGGTATGGCGTTCCTGCTGGCCATCATGGAAACGGTTTACGTCCTCTCCGGCAAACAGATTTATAAAGATATGACCAAGTTCTGGGGCAAGTTGTTTGGTATCAACTTTGCGCTGGGCGTGGCAACCGGTCTGACCATGGAGTTCCAGTTCGGGACAAACTGGTCTTACTATTCCCACTATGTGGGGGATATTTTCGGTGCGCCGCTGGCCATTGAAGGTCTGATGGCCTTCTTCCTCGAATCCACCTTTGTAGGTCTGTTCTTCTTCGGTTGGGACCGTCTGGGTAAAGTCCAGCATATGGCGGTAACCTGGCTGGTGGCATTAGGCTCCAACTTGTCCGCACTGTGGATCCTGGTGGCGAACGGCTGGATGCAAAACCCAATCGCATCTGATTTCAACTTCGAAACCATGCGTATGGAGATGGTCAGTTTCGCTGAGCTGGTCCTGAACCCGGTTGCCCAGGTTAAATTCGTTCACACCGTGGCGTCTGGCTATGTGTGCGGCGCGATGTTCGTGCTGGGCATCAGCTCCTACTATATGCTGCGCGGCCGTGACTTCGCGTTCGCCAAGCGTTCTTTTGCTATTGCAGCAAGCTTCGGTATGGCCGCGATTCTGTCCGTTATTGTTCTGGGTGATGAATCCGGTTACGAAATGGGCGACGTGCAGAAAACCAAACTCGCCGCAATTGAAGCTGAATGGGAAACCCAGCCGGCACCGGCAGCGTTTACCCTGTTCGGCGTGCCTGACCAGGAAGCGCAGGAAAACCGCTTCGCCATTCAAATTCCTTACGCTCTGGGTATTATCGCCACGCGCTCCGTCGACAAACAGGTGACTGGCCTGAAAGATCTGATGGTGCAGCATGAAGAGCGTATCCGTAACGGGATGAAAGCTTACTCGCTGCTGGAACAGCTGCGCGCCGGCTCTACCGACCAGGCCGTTCGCGATCAATTTAACGACGTGAAGAAAGACCTCGGTTACGGTCTGCTGCTGAAACGCTATACCCCGAACGTCTCTGACGCGACGGAAGCGCAGATTCAGATGGCAACCAAAGACTCTATTCCACGCGTTGCGCCGCTGTACTTCGCGTTCCGCATCATGGTGGGTTGCGGCATTATCATGCTGCTGATCATCGCGGCCTCGTTCTGGTCAGTCATTCGTAACCGTATCGGTGAGAAAAAATGGCTGCTGCGCACCGCGCTTTACGGTATCCCACTGCCATGGATTGCTATCGAGTCCGGCTGGTTTGTTGCGGAATATGGCCGTCAGCCGTGGGCGATCGGTGAGGTGCTGCCAACAGCGGTAGCGAACTCCTCCCTGACCGCAGGCGACCTGATCTTCTCCATGCTGCTCATTTGCGGTCTGTACACCCTGTTCCTGGTGGCTGAACTGTTCCTGATGTTCAAGTTCGCGCGCCTTGGCCCAAGCAGCCTGAAAACCGGTCGCTATCACTACGAGCAGTCTGTTGCGACTACTCAGCCGGCACGCTAAGACAGGAGTCATCAAATGATCGATTATGAAGTATTGCGTTTTATCTGGTGGCTGCTGATCGGTGTTCTGCTGATTGGTTTCGCGGTCACCGATGGTTTCGACATGGGCGTGGGCATGCTCACCCGTTTCCTCGGTCGTAATGACACCGAGCGTCGAATCATGATCAACTCCATCGCCCCGCACTGGGACGGTAACCAGGTGTGGCTGATCACCGCAGGCGGCGCGCTGTTCGCTGCCTGGCCGATGGTCTACGCGGCTGCGTTCTCCGGCTTCTATGTGGCGATGATTCTGGTGCTGGCCTCTTTATTCTTCCGTCCGGTGGGTTTCGACTACCGTTCCAAGATTGAAGACACCCGCTGGCGTAACATGTGGGACTGGGGCATCTTCATCGGTAGCTTCGTTCCACCGCTGGTCATTGGTGTGGCGTTCGGTAACCTGTTGCAGGGCGTACCGTTCCACGTCGACGAATATATGCGTCTGTTCTACACCGGTAACTTCTTCCAGTTGCTGAATCCGTTTGGTCTGCTGGCGGGCGTGGTGAGCGTGGCGATGATCATCACCCAGGGCGCAACCTATCTCCAGATGCGTACCGTAGGTGAACTGCACCTGCGTTCCCGCGCTACCGCTCAGGTGGCGGCGCTGGTGACGCTGGTCTGCTTCGCGCTGGCTGGCGTGTGGGTGGTGTACGGTATTGATGGTTACGTGGTGACCTCCGCGATCAACCATACTGCACCGTCTAACCCGCTGACCAAAGAAGTGGCGCGTCAGGCCGGTGCATGGCTGGTGAACTTCAACAATACTCCTGCGCTGTGGGCTATCCCGGCTCTGGGTGTGCTGCTGCCGCTGCTGACCGTGCTGACGTCTCGTCTGGAGAAAGGCGCTCTGGCGTTCGTATTCTCTTCACTGACGCTGGCGTGCATCATCCTGACGGCGGGGATTGCGATGTTCCCGTTCGTGATGCCATCCAGCACCATGATGAATGCCAGCCTGACCATGTGGGATGCAACGTCCAGTCAGTTGACGCTGAACTTAATGACCTATGTTGCTTGCGTGTTCGTACCGATTATCCTGCTCTACACCACCTGGTGTTACTGGAAAATGTTCGGTCGCATCACTAAAGAACATATCGAAAGCAACACCCACTCTATGTACTAAGTAAGGAGCTGAATATGTGGTATTTCGCATGGATTTTAGGGACGCTTCTTGCCTGTGCGTTTGGTGTCATCACTGCCCTGGCGCTTGAGCATGTAGAAGCGACCAAAGCAGGTGAAGAAAAGCACTAATGAATATTATCGCAACCTTATATGCGGTAATGGATAAGCGCCCCCTGAGGGCGCTTTCCCTCATTATGGCATTACTGCTGGCAGGCTGTATCTTCTGGGATCCGTCGCGCTTCGCGGCGAAAACCAGCGAGCTTGAAATCTGGCACGGCTTCCTGATTATGTGGGCTGTGTGCGCAGGCGTGATTCACGGTGTCGGCTTTCGTCCGAAAGCGCTACACTGGCAGGGCATCTTCTGCCCACTGATTGCCGATCTGGTTCTCCTCGCCGGTTTGATTTTCTTCTTCTTCTGAATAAGAAATGTCCGTTAACGTTATGGGCTTACCATGGCCCATAAAAATTTACTCTCCGTTTACTTTCCCCCATTCCAAACCATCATTCCCGCGCGTATAGTAGCGAAGTTTGAAAGCTCCAACTTTTCTTGTATTACCGGGATGTAAAGTGAATACAACGCTGTTTCGATGGCCGGTACGTGTCTATTACGAAGATACCGATGCCGGTGGTGTGGTCTACCACGCCAGCTACGTTGCTTTTTATGAACGGGCACGCACAGAGATGCTGCGCCATCATCACTTTAGTCAACAGGTGCTGTTGGCTGAGCGAGTTGCCTTCGTGGTACGCAAGATGACGCTTGAGTATTTTGCGCCTGCCAGACTCGACGATATGCTCGAAGTTCAAACAGAAATTACATCAATGCGCGGAACTTCATTGGTTTTCACGCAGCGGATAGTCAATGCAGAGAACACGGTACTGAACTCAGCTGAAGTCCTGATTGTCTGTGTTGATCCAACCATAATGAAGCCTCGTGCGCTTCCTAAGTCTATTGTCGCGGAGTTTAAGCAGTGACTGACATGAATATCCTTGATTTGTTCCTGAAGGCAAGCCTTCTGG
>Ga0157363_1006694_pt1 | contig 10872 bp, 6 predicted proteins | sample AttsexASBM1_FD_111477 | JGI IMG/M metagenome (GOLD analysis project Ga0157363, IMG submission 111477) | Fungus gardens microbial communities from leaf cutter ant in Ribeirão Preto, State of São Paulo, Brazil - Atta sexdens ASBM1 | ecosystem: Host-associated > Fungi > Mycelium > Unclassified ...
ATATATAGATATATATCATAATAAAAATTTATTTTTTTGTGTGATTGATATATGATATATTTATATTTTTATATATATATCTTTATATATATATATATATATATATATATATATATATATATATATATATATATAGAAACAGAAATAAATATTAAAATTTCAACCTATCAGATATCAGTTACACTGGAAAATAGGTTTCTAATAAGTTATATATCTTAATATTTATTCCTACTCCTAATATTTCTCCTTTGTACACAGAGTACTTAAAACGCTCACATCTTTAAAACATTCACACCTTGACGGGAAAACAGAAAGCGAAAAATCAGTTGTCAATCAAAAATTGCATTAGTAGAAAGTAGTACAAAAAGTTGAAATTATCGACTATCAGCGCAAGTTCTGAGTGGCTGCTTTTCCGCTTTCTGCTTTTCCATCAAAGTGTATGAATGCGTCTTTAGAAAGATTATCTATTGCGCATAAGGAATTTCGTACAATAAAAGGAATAGGGATCAGAGAATAAGAATTTCAAGAATCTATCAAAAATCATCGTGGAATACACAGTTTCTGATAGATTGAAATTCAATTTTTCTGCTCTCTGTTTCTTTTATTGTGCGAAGCTTCTTAACTGACAGAATTTCCATCACATGATCTTCGACCAATCAGAAATTAAGCTTTTTTGCGGCGTAAACGAGTCATGTGGATCATTTAAATTTCTGCAAATGAACTCAATACTTGATTGGTTGATACATCTCCCTACTACTTTCAACAGTTTCAACTCACTGCGCATCTGCATTCGTCGGAATGTCCACCATGCGTCCATGAAAAAGCATGTTGTCATTCGCGTTGTATTGCCATTATATTATCAAGTATGGCGGCGGCCGTGGCAGTGAAGGATCTTAACACTTTTCTCAGCCAAAAGCAAAATGTTGCCGATAAGGAGCTGGCCGCAGAGTGGGCACAGCTTGAGGAGCTGTACAGTAAACGGTAATACAATAATACAATATTTCATGCAAAAGGATTTCACAGGATAATGAAATGTAATGATAAACCTCGGTGACTTGCAGGCTTTGGCATCAGTTAACGTTGAAACTGGAGACGTTTGTGAAACATCCGATACTCCAACAAGAGGATAATCTCGTACAACTTTACGTTAACTTCTTGTCAACCTTTGAAAACAAGTGAGCCCTATCAACTATGGCTCTGTTTCATTGTATATACACATAACCCTGTTCTTTTTGGCTGAACTTTTGCATCAGTTCATTTTTCTTCTTCTTTCCTCGTGGAAAGAAAAGGAAGAAAGATAAACTGGTGTAAAAGTTTAGCCAAAAAGAACAGGCCTATAACGTGCATGAGATATCATTTTATCCTTATTGGTCCCAATAACAAAGATAAAATGATACTTCATGTGCATTATACATGCAATAGAACGTAGCCTATATTTAGAAAATATCATTAAGATCTTATATGATATACAATATATGTTCTCAGTCTCTATTTATATTAATTTACATATTGCTCTTTGTTAATCTTGTTTTATTAAACAACAATAAAATATTAATAAACGGGTAATAAAAGCATTAATACAGCATGGCAATTGGAACGCAATTATATATATAATATTGTTAATAATTTTATATAAAATATCGATACAAATCATTTGTATTCCTTTAAATCGTTTGGTTTCCTTTAAATCATCAGCAATATCATAAATAATTTATCATCAACATCTTACAAGATTCATAGTCTGCAGTTGTTGCAAACAATTTCTGTAATAGACAGAAGATGAGTATCTCCTTACTTTCTAGAGAATTGCCAAAATATCTCTTTGCTATTTAACTAACAGACATTTTGGTATCTATTATAGAAATGATTTTCAACAACTGTGGACTATAAATCTCATAAAACATTGATAGTAAATTATCTATAGCATTGCTGATGATGGTTTGAAGGAAATCGAAATGTTCAATAAACTTATATCAATACTGAATGTAAAATTATTGATTATATATAAATTGCGCTCCAATTATTAAGCTGTATTAATGCTCTCATTGCCCCATTTATTAATATTTTATTGTTATTTAAACCTCGAAAGCACTATTAAATAAATTTTTGTTTTTATTTTATTGAGACTGTTTTCGTGTTTTTAAAGAACAAATTCTATTAAGATTATATGTTTTTGAAGAATAAATCCATTGTCGTTGGTGGAGATATTGGCGCATGTAGTTCCACAATTACAAGATAATCAAGATGCGATTAAATTCTTGGAGAAGACTGAGACAAAGGTCCAAAGCAACAATGAAGCTATTGCTCTTTGTAAGGTACTCAAAGGTCAAATTCTGTTGGATAAACTCAATAATCAAGAACAAACAAAGAAGATCATAGAGGACGTAGAAGCTATGTTGGACAACGCCGATGGCATTACGACGGTTCATGGACGTTTTTATCTTCTTGCCAGTCGATTATATAGATTACAGGGCAAACACGCGGAATATTATCGTACAGCGTTAAGGTACTTTTATATGTATTGGAGCAATTTTACCTACACATATTGGAAATTGAATTTTGCCTCTTAAGTAAGGATTTCGAGCGTGGAAAAAATCACGCATGTATGTAAAGCATGGGTGGAATCAAATCTAGATCCATGGATCGAAAACGGAGCCACTTGCTTCATACCATATTTTTACAAATAATGTATATAAATTCATTGTAAAATGATTGTATAAAATCTATAAATTTTGTATAATTGATTAGAACTAATGTGGTCTTTTTCATCGAATATTCTTCTTTTTATCAAGGTATCTAGGTTGCATCGAATTGAGCAGCTTGAACAGACAAGAGCAAGAACAGCATGCTTTCTTTCTCGGACTTGCGGCGCTTCTGGGTGAAGGCGTCTATAATCTCGGAGAATTACTAGCACATCCAGTCTTGGAATCGTTAAAAGGTACGCCGAACAACTGGCTTGTCGATTTGTTGCAAGCCTTCAATGCCGGCGATATCATTGCATTAGAGAGATTGAAGCCGCAATGGAGCAAAGTAGCTGATCTAGCAGCACAAGAATTAAAATTGAGACAAAAGATCTCATTGCTGTGTCTCATGGAAATGACTTTCAAGCGGCAAGCTAACAATCGGTATGTATAATTCAAATATTTCAGTTATGAGCATACAGACATATTAGAGCTGCATTCACTTTGGACATCTTTCTTCAACATATGATGAGCGATAAAGATAGAATGAAGAAGCGTGTAAACGCTCAAAGTAAATACAGCTTGGGTTTCAAATTTTCAAAAATTAAATTATTAATAATTTAAATATATATATATATATATATATTTCTCATGTAGACAGCTGACGTTCACGGAGATCTCTCAAGAGACACGTCTACCTCTTGGTGAAGTAGAATTGCTAGTTATGAAAGCTCTTGCCCAGGGTCTCGTGCGAGGTGCCATAGATCAAGTGGCGGGCACTGTCAATATGACTTGGGTGCAACCACGTGTCCTAGATCGCAGTCAGATCGCCGGGATGGTGCAACGTCTGGATGGATGGTGCAAAGATGTTAGTTCGATGGAGAAACTCTTGGAATCAAGAGCCTCTGAAATCCTCACTCTCTGAGAATACAGACCATTTTCGGTTTACTTGTTTGTTATGTCGGCAGAATGTTGGTTCGCATACTCGCAATTATAAAATCAGTTTCTTAACACGTCGCCAATAAATACGAACAATTATTTATTACATGTGCACTTAGAATTCTTTGTGTATCTTTTCTCTTCTTTCGATTAAAAACGAAAAAGGGTTGGTATCAATTGTAATTTTTTTATATTAAGTTATAAGAAAATACAAAATAAAAACAAGAAGTAAATGTTTTATTTGAAAATTGGTGAAAATACATCGTTCTAATTGTCAGTGCGTTTTATATTGGTAAATATCGGTAATGAATGCTAAATGCTGTCCTCTTTTGTATAATATTAAGTATCTGTACTTAAGTACAGTTTATGAGTTATACAATTTTAAGTAAAAATAGCATATAGCAAATATATTATTAATCTTATTTACAATTATCTTATACGTATTACATGTAACAAATAAACAACCAAGCAATGAATTGGATTCGATACGATTGGCAACAATTTGGGATAGTCTTATAATAAATATATAAAAGCTAAAAAGTGAAGATTAAATGTATGTCTTATGAATTTTTTCACAATTTGAGCACATGATTCTATACACTCAGAAGCTTTTTCAGATTTTTTTTTCAACTTCCCGTATTAAAAAGGAACAAATTGTTTTTAAAAATTACTAATGTCTCGTCATTTATCTTTTGAATTAAAAAAATTAAGTACATTTTAGTACTTTTTTGGTTTTAACTATTAATTGTTAACACAGTAAAAGTATTGAACGAAGATCCATACATTTAAGTATACACTTATTCTATATCACATGATTGACTTTCCATTTACTCTCAATCTGCTCTCCTTGCTCACATTGTGTATTGTATACAAACAATGCACTTATTGCATTGGTTAGCGAGGAGCAGCGGACTACATTATTTCGTGATGTATGAAATAATGGTTTTACTCGTAAGAGTTATTCGCTGCTCATCAGAATTAATGCCATCAGTTAGAATCGATGGATTAAACGAAACGAGCTATTTATGTAGCGAAATGTTAAATTTGCGAGTGTATCATCCTCCCTTATTCAATCTTGCTCTTTCAATCTATATCTGTAGATTTTCTCTTTAAGGTGTTATCCGAGCCTGGTAATCCAGAAATAAGCAACTTCTCTTTCAGATACATGTAATTCTTCAATCTGCAGACAGCATAATCCTGAAACATGTAACAATGTTCATATATTTAAACAGATCCAATTGGACATAGTCGAAAAGCAAGGATGAACCAAACAAAATACATACCCAATAGCCAAATGGAATCTGTGACAGTTTCGCGTTTACGATGCTCCAGAGACCCCAGAATAAGTGACTAGCTAGTGAGAATATCCTTATTTCCATCATAATACGCTCTTCCTCCAGAGATCCTTCTTTGCTCAATGTTCTTAGGTAGGCTCGTATGAAGTTGAGCTGTCGAGAGAAAAAAAACACTTTGTAAAAATTGTACAAAGAAAAGGTAGAGGGTTGCCCTATACTCATGTACTTTAATTTATTTAATAATTATATACGATATGTATATAATCTTTTAATAGATTTAATAGATTTAAATAATCTTTTAATATAAATTTCTATCTTTTAATAAAATTCATTCGTATATTAAAAATACTCATTGAGATATATGAAACTATATAGTAACTAGTTTGTTTCCAAAATAACTTTTATAACATTGGAACATTGTACAATAATATGAACAAATTAGACATACACAGAGCTCGAATTACTAATAAATAAGTTATAAATATCAGGCATTTGAAAAACATAAAAGAAATAATTTAGGATGCATTATATGACAATGTAAAATATAAAAACGATGTGTTTTGTCGATTATCAATATAAAAAAAAACGATTGATATGAATTATTCACGCTTATTTGTTACTGTCAGAAGATAAGTATCTCCTATTTATTTAAAGATTCCCGTTCAATATTACACGACAAATTATCATCAGTAGCCTGAATTGAAAAACCGTTTGCAAACTTAGGTATGAATTCATATTAATTACGCATACAGAATCGTGTTAATTGCTTCAATGGAAGATAATGCACTTTTAATAGCACAGCTATCCCGAAAAGATACGTTCGAAAGGGTACGCAGGCTATGAATTGACTAGTGAGGAGAGTGTACAGGTACTCTAGAATCGTAGATGAGCGGATTGGTGCTGCCAAGATGGTGGTACCGGTAGCACCCTGGTTCCCAAAATGTAGAGCACCACAAAGTCGGGATCCATCACAGCACAGTTTCACATTGCCGGTCGAATTTTTCTCTGTTTGCAGGCATCAGCCTTGTCTTGGCGGATTGCGGTCCTGTGAAACTAATATATACACACGCAGCACACGCCAAACCGACACCCTATCTACTGTGTCCTGGTACAGTACCGAATAGTATAATAACTGAAAAGTTGTCTTATCGCATCATTACAATATCGTAAAATTTCGACTAACAATTTATTACATTACATTTTTATGATGATTTACGTAAAATGCACGCATTATTTTTAAATTTGTATTTGTATCTCTGAATCAGATGTGAACGTCAAATAAATATCAATCAAATTGTAATCATGAAAAACAAAACATAAAAAAAAATAATTTCTTACCTATTTACAAGTATAAAATTGTCAATATGAATTACTATGAGAAGTTTTCCGTTTACTACAATTTTTTTTATCGATTTCATGCCTAAGGTACATATTTATCTTTTATTTATGAATATATTATCAATGATTTAATCCGCTTACAAAAAACTCATGATATGATAACACTGGATGAAACATATTGAACAGATATCTTACCCGGTTTACTTCATCGCCCAAGCCTTTTCTTAATTCATGCTTACCTTTTGCTCCTTCGTGGGACCAGCAGCCGGACGTTCGTGAAAGAAAGGATATTCTGATGTTGTATAGTCGTATTGCCATTCGGCGAAATGATTGGCGATATCAAATCCTCGGTAGTTGTAGGAACAATATTCGAAGTCAATGAGTACTAACTTGGGCTTTCGCGTATTGTGGAGTAAGAGTATATTTCCCTCTTGCATGTCATTATGACAGAATGTAACTGGATATTTTTGCTGCGTTATAATTGTTCTGAAAATAAGAAATTATTATTTCAGTTTCAATTTACGATTATGTTTCATATTCGATCCAATTTACATCCTATATAAATAAAAAATATATTTGATATTTATATATTTATTAAGTACTTATCCTACCCTTGACCTCTGTTTCTTTACTTATTTGATTTATTTATAAAGTGATCTAATAAAATTTATTGTTGAAAATTAAAAAATCTAAGTTATGTCATTGTCTTTTTTATAAACTCCACATTATATCTTCTACTTACTTGAGCCAATTGATTTCGTGCTCAAAATTTATACATTTTATTGTGCTAATATTATCCAGTTGCCGACTATCAATGTCTTCGTTAACAATGTTTTCAAGAATGTCTGTTGTAGTGTTGAACCAATTATTTATTGTGTCCCATAACCATGTGGGCTCTTTGCTAATTGGTATTTGCATCATATGTGTCTGACCCATCTTTTCTGCGATCAGTAGACTCAAGGTTGAATCCGCCAATTCCTTCGTGATCAAAGATCGAGCTGGGATGTATTCTTCTATACGGCCACCAGGGAACACTCCGTGCAGTTTGGGACCCAGTCTCCTTTCAGATAACAAGGTAAAGATAACAGATTCTGTGATTAGTCCTTCTAAGGCTCTTTCTCCATGAACCTGCCCATAAAGACGTAGCAAAACTTGACGAGGTTCTCCCCTAATCGGAACCGTTCCTTCAGGAAGCTGGACGTTGTACAGCCAATTACTTAAGCCACCACTGAAAATAATTACACGTCTTTTATCACCCAACTCTTATATTATCATAAAATTCGTAACATTATAACTGTTGTTTTATCATAAAATATGTAATTAAGACTACATTTGGGAAACACGCTATCAGCACTATTGCGTCATTTTTGCCCTTGTTGTCTAATGAATAATAAAGATAAAATGACATATTAGTTGATAGCGCGCTTCCAAAAAACAATCTAAATGCCTTTTCAAGCAAAACAATGAGTCACAATAATATCAAAATGAATTGTTATTCATTAAAAAATTAAAACTCTTAATAATCGTTTTGGAGTCATTCTGACATTATTTTGATGACTTATGTTTTACTTAGTCATCATGTCACATATATGTTTCTGTGCAAAAATATTAGGATAATATGATATCATATATATATATATATATATATATATATATATAGCACCCTGTATATAAATAGATATATATATATATATATATATCTATTATATATATATATATCTATTATATTAAATAGATATATATATATATATCTATTTATATACAGGGTGCTTTTCATTTGGTGACACAAGTTGACACAAGTATCGTTCTATCTTTGGATGTTTTTCAGTAACGATACAATGTAATAATGTGAATTATTGCGTCCTTGTTGTTTGCCAATATTAAACAAGGAAATGATTCACTGTGTTACACTGTCCTTATTGAAAAAAAACATTCTTTGTTATACTAAATGTCAAGAAAGATAGAATGAGACTTATGTCACTGAAAAGCATTCTCTATACAAAAATACAAATATAAAAAAAATTTCACAAACCTAACGCGTTTGAGGACAATATTTTCCGCTGTAATGTGTTTCCATACACCGTGCAAATAATCTCGACAGATTCTTGCAGCGGTTTCCCTCATCTCGGGATTCTTCTCTGACATCTGCCACAAAAAAAAAGATATCACAATTAATTGCGACGAACGCTAAAAGAAATCGTGTCTTCTAATTGTAATTTCTTAAAGCTAGAGCACAATTTTCTCTCACCGGCTACAGATAATTCATCAAACAAGTAATTACTTGGCGAGGAAAGTATGTAACCAAAAAATTGAGACGTGCTATACAGTTATTGAGATTGTTTGTCCGTTTGTTTGTTCAGCGAGGCATGAGATCGGATTTGTGATAATTATATATGAAGCAAATAATGTAAAAGTATCATGCCAGAAGACGCGATTGTGCATACGCAATCGAGATCATCTGCTGTTGACAGGAAAAGCGCAAACCAACGCATGCGTGTGCATGACGTCACGTCAGTGGATCTCAACGCGCATTACGCGGGCCACAACCTTGAGTTTCCATCCTTGAATGTTCAAAGCTATTTTCTAATGGGCTAAGAAAAATTAATTGTAAGAATCTCTGGCTTCGCAAATGCGACAAATAAAGCATTTGCAGAAAAATTATTGTGAACGTCGTTCTTTGTCGTTTTCTTATAACGAACGCAAATTCGAACTACTTTTACTACTCTTGACTGCGAATATATTGGTGGACGCGAATAAGTCCTGGAGACTCCTATATATTTTTAGATGTAAAAAAAAGGGAGACGAAAATAATATTGCTTTCCACTCGATGTACTTAATGCAGTACCTTTTTCAACCATCAATGTGTATAGAATCAATTAAGTTTTTTCCACAGAAAAATAGCTTAAATAATTAGTTGAAAAATTACAAAACAAACAATAGGGGTCTTTATACACTAAAGCCCATTTCTATCAATGTAAATGAATTTTAATTTCGGTTCAATTATGTTTTTCTAATTTTTAAAACTACGATTTAAGAAGATAAATATAAAATTAAATAGAGATTAAAATTAATAATCTACATTAGTATGTAGAAATTAATTTATACATTTTAGTAGAAAGACATAAATCCTTCAGCTATAAATGCTAAGCTTCCAAGGTTTAAGCATTTAGACGATCTTGCACATAAAGAGATTGCTATTTATATAATCTATTATTTGATGTAATATATATATATATATATATATATATATATACATACTAGTGTTAAGCAAATATTTCGTTAAATTTTTTTCTTGCAATGTTTATTGATGAGTATAGCTATTGTTAAGTCTTGAGTGTATTCAGAATTTCAATCGGAGTAAAAATTTATCTTCACATTTGTTCAGTCTTCAAGAATCTTCAGCAAATTGGCAATGAGCATTTAATCATAAAAATAATAAAATTAATCATAAAAATAATAAAATTATTATTAACATTTAAATTAATTAAAGTTATTTCTCCTTGCTAATTTTGGAGGAAGGCGCAAATATCTCCTCTTTGCCTACATACCCATATTTATGATTGTATAAAAATCAAGAAACGAATAAGGTGTCGATGAGGTGTTTGATAAAAATCTATATTTATGCGATATTGAGCATTCCTTGACCGCATTTTCGACTTGAACGTGACAAACGATTTTTGTAACAATTATATTCTGCTTATAGCACGCGACAAGAATTTGCATTTCTCGCATTTTTATTGAGTCTCGAAGGAAGAAAACATCATAACACAGAGTTTGGAAAGTGCAAATAATTGAAGTAATCTTCTATATAGTTGAATTGCTTTTGCTTATAAAAAAAATTACGCAACAGATAACAGAATTAATTTAAAAGTTTAAAAGTATACAGATATATGAGTATATATATATATATATATATATATATAAAATGTAATTTTTTGTATTTCAGATCTAATGATGTAAAGAGTTAAAACGAGCCAGATATCTCTACTTTACTCTTTTCTATTGTGTTAATGCTTCGGGCAATATTTAGGAATTTTTCTTTTTTTTTATCTTTCTACAGACGCGACATTTGAATATACCGGGTGTTCCACTCTTAAACCGATTTCTTATCTACAAATTTCTTTTATCTCTGATCTTTTATCTATTTGTTTAAATTTTAATAATTTGATCAATTCACATAAAAAATCATTGACATTTTATTCTCAATGCTTTTTTTAGATCTTTAATTTTAAATCATAATAATTTTATCAATGCTTTCCACTTAGTAGTTGCGTAATCTTTTTTAATAAGAAAGATGATAAAGGATTAGAACAAGATTACACAGACTTCGCATTATTATTTAATTTGGATTCAATTTTCTAACAAATACATCGAAGACCTAACGATTTTTTCTTTAAACGATTGCAAATGGAATAATTTCCGAAAATCATTTTCCTATATATATTAGGTGTAGTAAAAAGAAATCCATTATTTTTGCATGAAATTGAATGGAAAAATAATGGATTTCTTTTTATTACATCTAATATATATATATATATATATATATATATATATATATATATATATATATATTTTTCTTTTTCTATATATATACCTCTGTTTACGAACAAATCTATCGA
>Ga0157363_1006695_pt1 | contig 10871 bp, 2 predicted proteins | sample AttsexASBM1_FD_111477 | JGI IMG/M metagenome (GOLD analysis project Ga0157363, IMG submission 111477) | Fungus gardens microbial communities from leaf cutter ant in Ribeirão Preto, State of São Paulo, Brazil - Atta sexdens ASBM1 | ecosystem: Host-associated > Fungi > Mycelium > Unclassified ...
CAAAAGATGACCAGTTTTTTCGACGCGGGATTCGTACGCTACCCGAAAGATGGGAGAAAGTAGTGGCCAGCGATGGATAATACTTTGAATCATAAATGTATAACCAGTTTTTTACAATAAAGCGAATCTCGGAAAAAAACAGCGGAAGCAAAGTTGTACACCTAATAATAAAAGTATTTAATCGTGCTAAATAACGCGATTTATAATGATAAGAAATATATAAGGAAAACTTCAGCTAAAATAACATTTTTGGATAATGTAGGCGCGATGCGGCGAAACACATAGAACCGCCATGCCAGGATGTGCTAGGCAACGAAGCGCTACTTCCCTGCGCACCGCCGCCGCCGCTCGAGTGGGCCGTCCTACGAATTCGCGCGGCGCGGTTTAATCGCACATTGGCTTAGACATTTCCTTTTCTAACTCGAAAACTATAGCGAGTATCTCAAAATAGTATAAGAATTTGTTGTTCCCTTTGATCCATTCTCCACCCCCAATGTGGCTCGTACCCATCTTATGAGACATCCTGTATATACCAAAGTATGTCCTGTATATACCAACATGCCTATGTGGAATTCAGTGGAAACATAACAAGTAATGTAAAAGATATACCGATCTATTTATTAAGGAACAGTAATCGATATATATAGTATATTGCCGAAGTAGTGGAATTTATAGAACTGAAATTGAATAAGAATTGGGACACTATATCGCATATTATCGATCAATTAATAATAGTTAGGAGAAACGAAATATATGCAAAAAAGTAGAATACATGAGATATAATATATCGAATATGAAAATTGCATTTATTTTATATGTATAATATTCTAGTCAATAAATATTCATATTTTTATGGAAAATTTTGTACAAAACAATTTTTAGAACTTTTTCAATTTTGCATGCGCATTAAAAACTGTGTGTTTTTGGAAAATAAGGTTACAGATTATTATTTCCCATAAAAAATGACAAAGTTATCAATAATTGCTGCTGAAGTGAATGAATATGTTTACGTCACGTTATTTTCATTTCAGTGCATTTTACTAGATATTGAATTTCAAGTGGATTAAACTTTTTTAAATTGCTTCATATTTATACCATAATATTCCACTTCAACTGTAATAATCCATTTTTATTTCAGAGAAGAAGCAAACTGAAACCATGGTGTAAACTGTAAATTAACTTATATATAAAAAAATATTTTTGTTGATCTGTAAAACGTAAGTTATGATATTGGCTAATTCCGAAACTGAAAGTTCTACTGAATAGGCCAATACATGTTCCTTATACATTGGTTACAATCATCGTGACTAGGCCTTTATTTCAAATATAACACTTATTGGTTTTACTAATCTACATAATCATCAATATTCACTCCTATTCTCAATAATATATCACTGGCATTCAAATGCTGTATTTATAAATATTAATTACACTAGATTTGATAATTAAATACCAAACCTTGGAGATAGTTTCAGCAGGATTTATTTTGGCAATAATTGAATTGTGTGGAGCACCTATAAATAAAAAACAAATCACAAAGCATCATGATTTTCGAAATTATTTTATAAAACAAAAGTTAAGCCTGCAACACATGATGCCTGTTTTCTTGCTGGATTAGAATCTTATCGTATTGGCTGCTATCAATGTCATTAAAATAAGCTAGAAATAGCGGAAAATAAGCCAAGTTGGCAATACGGCCTCTTAAGAATAAAAATTAGGCGTTGATATACAAATTTAAAAGTTACGTATAATTAAGTTATGTATAATTATAATTAAGATCGTAGCATAGATTCTTGCATAACGCATAATGCATAGTACATAAGAAAATCAACCAATCAAATTTCTTCTTTTTTTTGGAAAGAGAGAAAAGGAAAGATTCTGATTAGTTGATTCGCTTATGCGTAACTATGCGTTATACGTTATGCAAAAGTCTGTGCTGCGGTCTTTTGGCTGGATTTTCATGCTGCAGTTTACCATCCACTTGACAAAAATATGCTGCAAGCATAAATGGCGCATACGCATCGAATTGCTTGGAAGTAACTAGAACTAAAGTTACTAGATAAATTACATGTTATTAATAAATAAAATATAGAATTTATAGATATAATGAAAATAATATACTCATACACGGAACTAGAAAACATTTTAATATCGAAATATTCATGAAATCATGAGATAAAAATGCGGTTACAACCAGTTATACTTGTCCAAATTTTATTTTCAATTTTCTATCCAAAATAATTAATTTGTAAACAAAATAAAAAAACACGCAAAAATTAACAAACTAGCAATCGAATGGCGTTTCTAAAATTATTGAAAGTCCGCTGCCTTAATAGCACACTTCAAGAGACGTTCTAACGAACATTTTTAAGCCATAGGGATATCCTCTGTTCTTTGGAACGTTCCTGAAGATCTGTGCTGTTATGGTGTCTTTACACTGGTCCGTTGAAGCCCATGAAACAAACACACCTTGGCTGTGTTCGTATTTTACTGCCAATTGCCAGTACAGTATAGTATACGAAATAGAAACTATAGTACTGGCAGTCATATATGCACATGGCCTTTATTAAACTAAGGCATTATAAACGTAAGCATTCGTGCGCTTATCTGCCATTTTTATTCCTTTCCCCACTCCTTGCTCTTCTCACTCTGTCGCTAAGCTGAGAAGGTCGTTACGGTTGTTATAGATTATAGCTTCTAAGTTGTTGGAAACTTTGTAGTTTCGTATTTATGTATTATATTTCCGTACTTCGAAATTTTACCATAAGAGGGAAAAGAAGGATATAAAAAACCTAAAATATTATATATTAACGAAAGCAAAAAAATTTATAAAATGCCTTGTTGCGTTGCAGTAAATTGTATCAATAAATCAGAAAAAGGTATTCGATTATTTAAATTTCTTGTGGATAATATTCGTCAACAACTTGCTGTATTGCTGTAAAATAAATACATGACTTGTGAATAAACATCACTTTCTCGCAGATGAGAAATTTCAATTCTTTTTTTCAAATTGATATACATATTTAGTATCTTATCTAGAAGGTATATAACCTGAACGTCAGACACTCAAATCCTGCACTAATATTACAATAGATATTCAACTGATTTTGAGAGTAAAAATTGAATGAAAGGAGCTACAAAATTTCAAGCAGCAAGTCATAATCTGTAATGACCATGACCCGTCACAGCTCAGTGATGGAATGGATACAGGAGGAAAAAGGAATAAAAATGATGGATGCGAATACGTTTGTAGTGTTCTAGTTAAACGCGATGGCTGCGTTCAGCACATTCAATTGTTAATGTATTCTTTTAGATCATCCAATCAGCATTCTGGAAGAATACATTAATAGTAGCGAGTGCTCAAGGTGCAATTACATGAAGCGCGATACGCGGTATGCGGTACAATAACTAAGGCTGCGTTTGGAAACTTACTCATGGTGTGTTTCGGTGACTTCAGTGGAGAAGTAGTGGGGATATCGTGTGGGTGGTAAGTGTTCCCGAATGGCTTTCGTGTGGCGTGTGTATCATCTCAATTTCACCTCACCGCTCACGTTTAATTCTAACCTCGAGTTAAACAATTCATCGGTGAAAAAAGGCGAAGGAATGATTGTAAAGAGGAACAATGGCGGTACATGATTGTAAAAAGAAATATAAGTCATTTCTTCCAAATTTCGATTGATCGATTCCTTTATACACTATGCATTATACGCGTTATGCAAGCTGTGCTGCGGCCATAACACATCGGTTCACATCGATTCTCCTTACTTTTCGTACGGGTGGCAATTGGTGGCAATATGACTCTTTCGATGTTTCCGAATGCAGTCTAATAGTAACTAACTAGGCAACTAGGAAACCATGTACTGGCTCTTGCATATCAGCGCAATGCGTGACACGCGATACGAGATGCGTTACATCCAGGTTGCCTTCACTCGAGTGCATCTATATATCATTTTATCCTTGTTCATCAAACGAAGCTGATATAATACATGAATGCACCCGGATAAATTTCTAAACACAGTCTAATAAGTATATATATAATTTTTCCAAGTATCGCGACGTAGCAGCAAAAGTTGAGCGAAGTTAAACATTTCTCGTACGTGACAAGTGAACGAATTGAGACTACATAAAAAATAGAATTAATTGAAAAATGTGATCTTGGTATCAATCATGAAACTTGATGGAAAGTGAAAGGTGAAAAATTTCTCCATTAATTTCTATGGTAAAAATTTTTACTTTTTACTTTTCATTCTAGGGATAAAGTTTTGATGATTGATATCCTTATATATTATAACTTGATATATGTAACAAAACATCTTACAACCTCTACTGGAAAAATTATATATATGCTTGTTGGATTGTGTTCGGAAATTTATCCGAGTGCACTCATGTATTATTTATTCTCGTTTAACATTCGGTGAACAACAAGGATAAAATAATACATAGATGCATTCGAGTGAAGACAACCTGGATGTTGCATGTCGCGCATTGCGTTGGTGTGCAAGGCCATATCACGTACCATCTATTTCTTTCACTGATATTATATGCAGCACGGTTTGCGATACAGGCTAGTGATACACTCACATTAGTATGAATTTTTAAAAATATATTAACTTAATTTTATGCACACTTTATTGATACTCTTATTTTTTTAACAGATTTTCTTAATAATTGCGTTTAAATCAATTAATTCCATTGAAAAGTGCATAGCAGTGTATAGTAATTGAGTTTGTTACTAGCCGCAAACCGCTCCATGTAAAGCCAGTTCTACATTAGTTGATCGCAAATTTGTTGCGAGAGCCAATCTGAAGCTTGCATTTTGAAATCAACGCTTCATATTGGTCGTGGCTTGCGATCACTTTACTAATGTAGAATCAACTTAATATCAGCGAAAAAAATAGGCGGTACGCGATTTCCTAGGCCGGTATTCATAGTCGATACTTATTTCGACCGTCTTAAGTAATGTCTTAAGACGCTAATGCAACTCTCTGATTAGTGATTTCTTAAGATCGTCTCAAGACTGGTCTTGAATATAAGATGTGACTATGAATATTGGCTCTAGTTGCCTAGTTAGTTACTATTAGTTACTGTACCGCACTTCATATAATCGCACCCTCACTCAACTGTTGAATTCGCTGAACGCGGTCGATGTTTGTCTTCTTGCTGGATTTCTAACTAAATTACAATTTAGTCATCGTATTGGCTGCAGTACTGACAATGCCAGGATTGCAGGTAATACGACGAATAAGATTCTAATCCAGCAAATTAGCAATCCAGAGATATAAGAAAACAAGCCTGACTTCTATCTGATAAGTTTGATCTCCAGGATCCCTATATTCTGGAAAAGTGTCGCATACGAAAAACTAAGGAAATACTATAGTATGCGTATTATATATACTATAGCATTTCTCTAGTTTTTCGTATGCGATTTTCAAGAATAAGATCTCTGTTGGTCTCTATTCTTCATGGTCTTCATAGTGTTAACCTGAAAGAAGTTGAAATCTGATTTTAAATCAGCAATTTGATGAATTCTATTAGAAATATTTGAAGTTTATTTATTGGAAATTAAAGATCTATCGTAAAGATTTATCGTTGTATAATGAAGAGAGTTATTATTTTTGTTAATGGAACTGATGTTAATGGTAAAGTAAGTGTTTTGCTCATATTAAATTATATTTAAATTATATTTCAATGATTTATTATTGATATATATTTCAATGTTTTATTATTTGTAAGTTGATTATTTTATATATTCACATACACACATATGTGTGTGTGTGAAACTGAAAGTCGTAACTTGCTCTGTATAGTTGAATAGCAATCTGTAAAGTCTATTCTACAATGAGCTCTTTGTTTCCTATTGCTTTTTGTCTCTTACTTTTTTCCCTTTTGCGACCGTTTTATACACGTTTTATACTCGACAAGTATATTTCTTGCTATCTGTTTCTTCCGAAGTTCGTTAACTTTTATCTCGGGAGATATAAAACAAAAAATCGGAAGAAGCAAAAAGATAAGATGTAAAAAATGGCAAAAAATAAGAAATAGAAAACAAAAAAGCATTGTAGAATAATCATAAGGCTAATTCTACAATGTGCTCTTTGCTTCCTGTTTCTTGCTGTTTGTCTCTGTCTTTTGCCTTTTTGGTCAATAAGACAAGAGACAAATAGCAAGAAACAGAAAATAAAAAGCACATTGTAGAATTAGCCTAAAGTTTATTTAATGAGTTCTTTGTTTCCTATTTCTTGTTTTTTACCTTTTGCTTTTTTCTTCTTTGCAATCGTTTCATTGACAATTATATTTCTTGCTATGTATTTTTTATTTCTTTTGAAGTTAATTTTTATTTTGGGCAACATAAAACCAGATAAAAGCAAGAAGATGTAAAAAGCAAGAAACAAGAAACAAAAAGCATATTGTAGACTTAAGATTTCAGAGAGCAAAAAACAAATAATAAATTAATCTAAATATACAGAAGTATGATATTAGTATGATATTAGTATAATAGAAATGCAATACTACATGAGAAATATTTCGTATTCGTATTGAAAACAGTTCACTCAAGTCCTTGTTAAATGTTCGTGTTGATGAATTTTTTAACATATATTCGAGTATTAATTTAACATAATGTGATTATGTTATTTTATGTTAAATTGATATTGATAATGTGATTATGTTATTTTATGTTAAATTGATATTTAACATTTCTTAGTAACAAAATAAAAATTTATGAGTAAATAAATAATATAGAAATAATGTTGTGTTTTAATATGTAAATCCTAGATTAAGATGAATGAATATAATGTGTTTTAATTTAATCGTAGATGTTAATTTTACTGAAAAAATGCTTCCATATTGTTTACAAACCAGTAATACTTTTTTGTGTTTAAAATAATGGTAATTATACAGCACAATCACCTCAAAAATCAATAAAATTAGACTTATTCAATGCAATTTTGCATGAAATGAAAGAATCTGGCAGAAAAGCGTCGCTCTGCTCCGCAAACCAAGAAGAAGCGTTAAAGTTGATTATTGAGGCTACTACTATTGATTGATTATTATTGATTGCAAAATCGAAACCCATGTGCAATAGTACAATTATAAAAGTTGTACGTTCCTTTGCAGAAGAGAAGGTGAAGTATATCGTTTCGCGTGAGAAGTCGCTTCGCGTAGAAAGTCAAAACCTATGTGGAACAGTGCAATTATTTATTAGATTTCATTTTGTTTCTGTGACAGATTTCCTAACCTCAATAGTAGTTTTTTAACGCTTAATATCTCGGTTCGCAGAGACAGAGCGACACTTATTTTTGTCAAATTCTTTCATTTCATGCAAATGCATAAGCCTAATTTTATTTTTGAAGTGATTTTGCTAAACTATTATCAAAATAATATTTCTTTGTGTGTGTGTGTGTGTATGTGTGTGTGTGTGTGTGTGTGTGTGTGTGTGTGTGTGTGTGTGTGTGTGTGTGTGTGTGTGCGTGCGTGCGTGCGGCGTGCGTGCGTGCGTGCGTGCGTGCGTGTGTGTGTGTGTGTATTAGATGTTGAATAAGTTTCCGTTGTTTTCTAAAGGATGTCGTCACAAGTACTACATGCATAGAATTCCAGTGGCAACTGTTGTATTTGAATACTATACACAAGTTTTCATATTTAGTATATGACATTTAATGAATGTATAGACATTTTTGTCATTGCATTGAAAACATTGACTTTTGTGCCAAAAAACAGCATTTGCGGGAAATTTTACTGCATTGTTTATTGTTAAGAAAAATGTAGCTGAAAATTATTGTTTGCTTGTAAAGATGCATGAGGAGCATGCTCCGAAAGAGTAATTTCAACGATTTAAAAGTGATTTCGATAAAAGATAAAGAACATGAAAATGCATCGAAAAATTAAAAGATGGAAGCATTAGGTTAGAGTGGGATTAGTTGTGACTTTTTCTTTAAGTTATTATAAATCTTCACACAATTGTGATAGACTAATGATAATGCTTTAAAACATTGCATATTCATCTGGCTTAATAAAATATTTATAAATCTTTAATATACTTCGTAAATAAGAAAAAAATTACATTAATTATAAGGATGCAAAGTGGTTCAATATGTTCTTATAGGATATATTATATTTTTGAAAGATAAGTTGAGGTTGAATTACATTCAACTGTAACATGAAGATAATTGTTTGAGATTGTATCATTAAAAACATGAAAGAATTATGTGTATATTAATCAAATTTTTATTATTTTCTTAAGTATAATAATTTGTAATATTCTCTCTTTTTAAATGCTTTAATTAACAAAATTGAAAAAACTAAAATCTTCACTCTTTATCTCAAGAAAATAAATAGAATCTGATAGGAAAACTTTTTATCAAATTGAATATGGGATTTAATTTCAGTTTTCTGTATTCACTTTTCTTAACATCGTGAAATCCAGATACAAAACCTTCACAATATATAATAAAAGAGGTACTCGTGATTAATGAAAATAAATCCTGAATTTTAGTTTATTTTGTATTAGGTTGAATGTCGTAATTCACATTGTTTAAATATTAATATATATCTCAATATCGAAATTCGTGATTTTTTAAAATTATCCGTTTTAATACGATATTCATTTCTTTCTTCCTATCTAGATATATATTAATAAAAAGTTATTTATTTATATCAGTATTTACATTAAATAGGGGATTTGATTCAAATTTCATTTCTGTGATCGTACAAATCGGACATATAGAATTTTTTATTCGACTACTATCGTGTTGAATAAGGAAATCTTAATTTATTTTCTAAATGTTCTATAATGTTCTAACTCGTTTTTTTCAACAATATACTATATCTTATTGAATACTGATTGTCCGATGACCGTTATCACATTAAATCAGAAAATCTTGATTCAGTATGCAAGTATCCTATCGTGTCCTAACTCATTTTCTCGAGAAACTATTACTTGTATATCATTGAATCTGATCGTCTGATGACTCCTATTAAGTTAAATCCGAAAAACTTGATTCATTCATGCTAGCGTTCTGTCATTTATGTAAGTATTGTAAGAAATAAGCGACAACACGAAAAAAATATCAGGGCATTACGGAAATTGAGCTCCTCCAATAATAGACTTCCGTCAAACCCCTGAGCCACACAGTTCTGATGCCGATAGCTTCTTTATTGTCCTGTTTTCTCTAAATTTCTTACTTTATCTTATCGTGTTCTAAACCGTTTTTTAGAAACACTAGCACTGCATCTCATTAAATACTGATCGTCTGATGACTTCTAACATGTTGAATCCGAAAATCCCGTTTCATTTATGTTAATATTCTATCCGAATCCGTTTTCTAAATAAATTAGCATTGTATCTGGTTGAACTGAATACTAATTATCCGACGATTTCTATCATGTTGAATAAGAAAATTCAGATTCATTTATGTAAATGTTTTATAGTGTTTTAACTCGTTTTTTCGACGGTCTAATACTGTATCTGATTAAATACTGATTTTCCGACGACTGTTATTGTCAAAGAATAATTAAAATTGGGCTCTTGAGATAAAAATTAAACAATAAAAGACGAGTTATTAAGAGCTTAAATTCGCAGTAATTGGAATGATTATATCAACATATATTTCTCAATATTATGTATACAGTATGTCTCAGATCACCCGTCCATCCTTTTTATCTCCGCAGAATAAGATTTAATCAAAAATATTCAGATCAAAGTTATAGAGTTTAAAAAGATCTATTTATTGATCATATCACCTTGAGTGGCTTTGCCAAGGTCAAATCAAGATTACATCAATTTTTTTAAATGAAACATCTTTTTTTCTAAAAATAAAAGTTTAGAAAGGCTATGAATCAAAAAATGTAAATGCGTAAATAAAGGAAACAAATATAATTATGATATAAAGCTAATAACAGACGTCGTTTTGAGCCCGATCGGGGCTCATCATCTTCAATGTTACATATAAAACAAATTTTTAAATATAACAGGTAAACTAAATTAATGTACTGAAATTAAACGGATCAATTAATAAAATAATACAAAAAAAAACAAATATATAAAATTCGTAAATCCATCTATAAAATCGCATCCTGTTATCATGGATCTGATATTACGTCCGCAACAATATAGCGTATAGGTTAGAAATCAAGATCATAAAAGTATATTGGTGTCAATTGGCGCAAAAAATTCATAAGCATCGTAAATTAAAATTCATGTTAAGATCTATAAAAATAGCGAGAAAACATACAATAACATAATACCTAAAGCAATGAAAACACAATAAGTACAATGATATTGAATATGAAACAATGAAAGTCTGTTTGTAGATTAATATAAATTAGAACTTATAGTCAAAGTTACTTTATAATTATAATGTTATAGTGTTCACTGATAAAAAAAACTTCCTTTATCTGTTAATACAAAATTACTTTTACAATATTTAATTCGAACATTGGCAAAAGAATATAAAATTTAGAAGTATTGTGAAGAAATGTTTTTGTTGTCTGGATGCGACACACAGAGTGAGGAATCATTGAAAAAGTGGGGGATTGGAAATAGTTAGGAAAGGAAAACAAGAGAAAAAAGAGGAAATGACTAAGAGAGGGAAAAAGATTATATAATAGAAAGATAGGATTCGTGTAACGATTCAGATTCACTTTGCTTATTTAAATGGCCCATATTAAAAACTAAGCCAAGGCATGGCTCAAATCTATGGGAATATTAGTAAATAATGAGATCGTCCAATGAGGCTAAAACATAATCAAGTTTAAAAGCGCAATCCATTTAATTTGCTGACTAAATGCAAACTGTTTTTCATTCGATTAGATACCTCCGGAATACTATCATGAATGATATTGTGTAAGAAAAGAGAGAAATAATATAGTAGATC
>Ga0157363_1006696_pt1 | contig 10871 bp, 3 predicted proteins | sample AttsexASBM1_FD_111477 | JGI IMG/M metagenome (GOLD analysis project Ga0157363, IMG submission 111477) | Fungus gardens microbial communities from leaf cutter ant in Ribeirão Preto, State of São Paulo, Brazil - Atta sexdens ASBM1 | ecosystem: Host-associated > Fungi > Mycelium > Unclassified ...
AGAGAGAGAGAGAGAGAGAGAGAGAGAGAGAGAGAGAGAGAGAGCGGGAAAAAGAAATGGAATTTAATTTATTTTAATTTTATATAAGAAATAATTAAAAATAGAATTATTTTCAAAATTCACTTAATTTTGAAAGTTATATACTTTTCTTAACATGATTCTCTTTGCTTTTCCAGTTTTACTATTTTTTGTCACATGGATATGTATGATCCATATGACAAAAATATTTTCTGCAGAGCGGTATTAGCTTTTTACAATGAATTTTGCAATGCGGTAATAAAATATAGATTACTGTGATTATCTGGATTACGGTAATGTCTCGGCGCTAAGAGATAGTGCTCGACTGCCATGTTCCTTTACGCGAGTCGGCGAGTTGCATTAGATCGATAGAGATTAAAATTACAATGAAATTAGATTTTTCTTATTACATAGTAGTAAACACGTGTAATATGTCTTGTAGAATATATTGTATCTTATTTTATATAAAAAATGTTTATGCTATTATTCTAAAACTATTAAATTATAAACATTATAATATGTGTGTATGTGAAATCTAATCTATGAAAATTTATCTAATTTATGAAAATTATATAATCATTAAAGTGAAAAGTTCTACAAAAAGAAATAATAAAAAGTATTAAATTTGACGTTCTAAGTATCGAATATTGTTTTGCACCGTAATACAAGAAAAGAGGAAATTATGTTCCGCTATGCAGGACATGGTGGCACGGAAATTGTGATTTACTTTCCCCTGGTATAATAATGCGCTCGCATTGGGTTACTGTCGTATATGACTGTAGATCAATTCCATATAGATCTCGACACATTTACATTTTTGTTTGTGTACACCCACATATTGCCTTTCTCAATTTGGTGATGTACACTAATACAAATATGATAAATTCATTCAAACTAATACCGAAATTTTTATTCAAGTCCATTTTGTGGCTGATAATATAATAAAACATGTAATATATATAGTGTAATAAAATTAAGATTGTCAGATGCAGACACACACGATCATGTTAACTCATGTAAATTCCAAAAATGAGGATGATAAATTTATGTAGCTAAATATAAAATTTTAAATATAATATAGATATGATAAATTTTTTTGATAATATAGGTATGATAAATTTTTACTATATTTTTCTGAAAAATATTTATCGGGAAATGATTTAAAAAATTATGTCACAAGATTTTTCTAATTTTATTTTTTAGGTCTTGTGGCATCTCGACATATTTCGAAGAAGCTTCAGGGAGCTCTCCGGACATGCGTGCATGCGTGAATCCTGCATTTTCTGTGCACTTAAGGTAAGCAAATCAAAATTGCGGAAAAAGATAATTTCTTTAATGTAATTATTTATTTTTTTATATGTAATTTATATTTTCAAAGAATCTCTAATGCAAGTGCAGAGAGATTGTTTATAAAATATGCTCGTTAACATCTTTTGTTTTTGTTTCCTTCCTTAATTATAACGTGATTGATAACAGTAGTTGCACGCAATGACATATTGTGTCTAAGCTCTTATAATATGCTACCTTGACACTTTTACTTATCGATCTCTTGTGGTTTAGCATTCTAATAAAAGGAAATAGGACAATTTTTATATGAAGAAGAGATTGAGATATTTTTCTAAATAAGTTTCTAAATAAGTTTTACGTTATATGAAATTCAATGAGAATCATCTTTCAAAATGATCCCACGGTAATAGCGAAAATGGGGTGTGTCGAACAGATAAAATGTCTTGATATTTTATGCGTGAGGGAGCTTATTATTTTCCATTCAACGAGCAAACTATTCCCTTCGCACGCATATATTAAACCTGTGATACAAATGAAATTTATTCAACCAATAATCACAACAAAGATGTTAACTTTGCATTGATGGGCTCATTGTTTATTTATATATTTATTATTTATTTATTGTAATTTTCTTAGTTTGTTATATTATTTTACTTTAGTACTTTACAAGCATATTAAATTAATTATTAATATTTTATATTATATTATATTTTACATAAATATGAGAAATATTAATAAACTTTACAAATTTTACATTTTTTTACAACTTTGACACATTTTACTTTAATAAAGCGTCTTTGCACAAATATTTATATACGGTAAATTCAGAAAGTCGGAAATAAAAAGTATTAATAAGGCTCACTATATTAGCACGAATTTATTTATTTTCTTTCTTCTTTTGCTGTTACGCAGACCGATAATAGAAGCCTTGACTTTATTTACTATCATATTCTCTATCATTTTCTCTGTCACGTTCTTTGCAATCATGTAGAGATACGACTTGTAACGGGACCGATGCTCTATGGACAATGATGTTCTCGGTTTTCGTTCGTGATTGGCGAGGAGCGCCACAACTATAATCGCGCGTTGGGTCCGTCATTTTGTGCAAGCGTTGTCTGCTTTTATCGTGGAAGGTCAACTGTTTCATCTAGTACGAGAAGAAACTAGCTTCAAGTCAGATGCGATAGAAACGTCGCGCATTCGAGGCAATTCGAGGCTACTCGAGAAGTAGGTGGAAACGCAAGTTCCTCACCGATCTTCTCACGGGGTTAATTAGCAATCTTGAGAGTTAATTGCTTCAGGCGTAGAGGTACCGGGTACGATTTGCAAGAACAATTACCGGTCGGAAGAACGTGTTCGCTTCGTTGTTACCAGATTCGTCTTTCAACCGGCGCAATTTTGCCCAAAATTACTGCAATTTGAAAGTAATTCAGCAAAGCTTATTTTCTTACTGTAGAGACACATTACTAGTACGGCACTAGATTTCATATTTGAGAATATTCATGTGACAATAATTCATGATTTAAATTGATAACATTTTTTGCAAGCGTTACATCATTCTAATCTTTACGTCAGATTAAATTGCATACATTATTATTTATAATTGAACAATTTAAGATTGGGTAACATAATTTCAATTTGGAAACAAAGAAAAAGCTCTTGGTATTTAAGATAATAGCTTTGCCGAGTGAGTTTGGGTTTTAATGCCTCTCACGTCAGAAGACGTGTCGTTGCTTTGAGTAGCTTTTAGGATCCACCCTTATACCTATAAGATCTAAGTCTTAGCTAGAAATAAGATTCCTTATAGAAAATCTACCTGTTACTAGTTTACTGGCTAAAGAGAAACAGGTTTTTAGACTAAACATTTTTCGAAATAAATTTCATGATAGCTTCTTTTCAAGAAGCTTTTAGACAGTTTCTTATCTCACTGACAATAAGCCTAAAATTTTCGGATAATTATATCTATAGCGTGCAGAAAGATTATATATAAGTTTGTTTATATGTAAATAAATTTTATCTTTGCATATATTCTAAAATTGCAATAAGTTATTAATCTGATTTTAAACTTTTAATATTGAATTAAGTAGACTATATTATTTTTGTAATAAATGTAATTTCTTTCTCTATGAATAAAGATTAAAAAAAAAAAGGATTAGATTCTTACATACCAATATGATGATCAGTATCTATAATACTCAACGAAGAATTTAACTTATATGAAATATCTGAGATGATTCATCATGAACGTATTTTGGAGGAAGGGAGGCTGGAAATAAGAATCCTTCGACGAAAACCCTTTGCTATGTGATACAATCTTTTTTATTTGTTAATTTTTAAAAAATGTACACGTTAAGAATTTTCTGGCAATATATATAAATCTTGCAAATTTCGTTATGTCGCTTTGAATTTATAAATATTTTAACTTATAAATATTTTTGATATGTCATTATCGGTTCGATCCAAGTTATTCTGCTTAAATTAATCAGGAAGGGAATAGAATTTTTTAATGTTGCGCAAACAATGTAATTTAGTTTTACGGTTATTCAGGAAGTGATAGTTCCTCATAAAGTATTTCCTGTTTAGATACTTGTATTTTCTGAAAAGTCGGAATGACGTTAAAAATTTATTTAATCGTTGCATTATGGGAATTCAATTCTAATGCAGTTGTATGATACGAATCGTACAATGTCTCTAATGGTACAGATCATATCGGCAATATTAAAACATATCTTTGCATATTTTGTATTCTGAACAGTTAATTGTTAGATGGTCACGATAACAGACGACTATGTATAATTAAAAGTTCAAATTCCCATTCGAGTGCTCTCCGTGTATCGTTTTATCCATATTTTTGGTGAATAACAAGATTAAAATGATATTGTAGATGAAAAAAATGATGATTATAGGTGACTCGAATGGGAATTCGAACATAGCCCATGAAAATGTTCAATTAAAAATATTCGTCAACACCTAGTATCACCAACAACTGTTATCTTTAAATAACATCTTGTAATCTTGCTAAAGATGCCATTTGTAACACTTTTTTGCACGTCGTGATAATTTGTGATAGAAGTATATTTACAGATTATCACTTTGGCTATAGACACTTGATATAATTTCCCGCTATTATCGGATTATTTCCGGCTGTTAATAGTTTCTTTGAAGTTGCGTGTCGGAGCACTGAGAATTGATTTAAACTATTAGTTCTTGATTTTTCTTTAACATTTCTTTTACATTTTATATTTAATAATATATGATATTTCTTGTTGTTTCTTGTCATTTGAAATTAATACGGTTTTGCTATTTTCCCAAAGGGTATTTTGAGGAAACTCGATTGTCGAGATTTTCCACATAACAAGATTGAAAGTAGGTATATAGTTTATGTAGATTAACATTTAATATGTCTAGAATGAAGTATTTTACAAATCTAATTAGATTTGCATCCTGTCTTACAACGAGAGAGGAAATGTTCTAAGTCCTTGTACATAAGTGACTACTTCTTTTACGCGACAACCCACACTTTCTTGATTAATATCAGGATTTAATATAATGAATCAGGATATATATAATTTCTTATTTGACACTGTGTGCGCGCGCGCATGAAAGATTAATCTTTTCACAATTTCATATATAACATTAAATATAACACTTTAATTTTGATCGATATTTTTAGTGATAATCATCCATAGTAAGTTTGTGTTTATCTATATAATTATACATATAAAATTTAGCTTTTACATTTTATTATTTATTGTATATTTTTTTTATATTAGCAAAACAATACTCATATTCTCATAACTCAACTAAGCGTTCAGGAATGGAACGCGGAACTTAAAGAGTTGAATATATTTATGTAATTTGATTAGCAATATTTACTGTATAAGAAAATATCAATTTTTTTATATTCTTAAAAAAATTTAATGTGTGCAAATATTATGAATGCGCTTGTATGAATATAAGAGTATCGTGTTGGGTTCTTTAGCTGCTATTTACTCACTATTAGATTCTTTTTAAACTATCTTTTAGAATAAATTATCAGTACTGATTTTTTTTTTAATGTTTGAATATCTTGTCGATATCAAACAGGAATTTTTGATCTATATTAGTTTTATCGAAAGAACGATTATATTTTTAATTAAATTCTACGAATCAAATTCTGTATGTTTAGCTTTATGTTTGATGTTATGTTTAATTTAACTACACTTTAAGGTTAATATATTCTGTAATTTAAAATATTATGGCATATTATGTTATGCTGTATGTAACAATAAACTTACTCTGAGCCATAATCGTCTGTTATGATTTTCTCTAATGGCATAAAACTAACATTTTTATGAAAGCGATGCTTTATCTTCTTTGGAAGAAATGGGTCATCCAAATTTTCAACGAGCTACGGTCCTGGTTAAGCTGCTGTGGTTCAGGTTGTTCAGGTAGGTAGGTGAACGTAGGACAGCTAAGCAGTTGACGTCATTGACTTCTTGGGTCTATCGAAAGGTGGGATGGAGCAAGAAAGGGGATACTGTGTGGCCCCTTAGAAGAGGAAGACGAAGAAAACCAGAAGAGAGGGTGGGGGATATTCACCAGCACACCGCGAGACGCTGGCTTCAGGTACGGGTGCAACACGGCGCCGCGTGCAGGTAGTTCCGAGCTCCTTCTCCACGTTTCTCCGTGCTATCGTGCTGTGAAATTGTCGAAGGAAAGCGTTTCATTTTCGCGCTTTTTGATAATTCGGAACTGGAGTGTAAAGTATTTGCAAGAAGAGAACGTGCGACGGTATTGTCTACTTCCGTGATGGTGTTATAACATCCTTTTATGAGAAATGGATAAGTGTTAATTAGGCAATATAACAGCAGACAATGTAATTACGTTAAAATCTTCATTGGAATTGAGATACACAGATGGAATAGCGATAGTGTGATGAAAGAAAGTTACTCCTCTTTCTGAGAAGCTAACGTGGCAGAAGGAAAGGAGCACGTGGTATGTCAGGATGGAACAAAGTGATCCACGCCAACATTCAAATTGGACATTAATATCTAATGGAACAACTTCGTCATTTCGAGAAATTATAAATTTACGCAAAATTCTGTACTTTGTCTGAAGAAATGGCACATAAAGAAATTTTTATATAATATTTATAAATATCTTGAAAATTTATCAAGAAAATTTTTTACTGCACGACTATTTTAAATTCTTGCAACTAATTTTCTCAAACGATTGCTCTCTGACAAATGGACGAGTTCTTAAAGAATATTCGTATTTGCCGAAGACTTGCTATTTGAAGTCAAGATGATATTGGAGTCGCAAGCTTAATCACAATAATGCGAAATTTATGAATCTAAAAGACAACTTCAATGGCTAAACGAGTTTATGTTTTTAAATCAAGCTTACGATTCACCTAGCAACGGCTCTGCATATCCGGGAATGCAATTGCTGGATACGATGCTTCCTCTGTTCTTTATAAAGAAGCATCTGCCTCTCTGGCTCTTGCCTGCCTGCTTGCTCATCGTCAACCTTCGTATCTCCCTTCTTCGTACTCTCGCGTTTATCTGATGCATCGCGGTTGCAGCGTTATTCAAAATTATTACGTCACAAAATAATGCTTGCGGTATTTATTGCATTGCGATATCGTTTAACAATCTTGAAAATGAGAAGGAGATTAAAAATATTTTTAAGATATTTTGAAGATACTGAGAAGAAATAGTAAAAAGCAGTTGTTGTCCCTAATTTATCTTTAATACAACATAGCTATCGTAGTGTAAGGCTCTGCACGAGGATGCAAACAGGAAAGATAACGGTGTATGTTATCGTCTAAGAAGAAAGGAAATTGACAAAGGGAAAATGTACCCAGCATGAAGTTATAAAGCAAATAATATCAAATAATATTAAGTGAGCAAGTAAAGTGTATGCAGACACTATAAACAACGTTATTATAAGAATCCGATATGAAGAGTTTTTTTATGAAGTTTGCACTTATTTTTATCTGACTGAGAAGATGTATTATTTTGCATTTGCAATACTTTAATTTTAATTTTGGAGCGTATTAACGTTCGAATTAATTAAATTAATTAAATCTTTCGCTGTACATATTTTAACGTTGAAGATGACTACGATAATCACAATTTATAAAAAAATTTGTGATGAAATTTATATCTTCAACTTTACGAGTTTACGAAAGATGTAAAAATGTTAAAGTGGATAAAGGTTCGTCAGAATGTGTCGGCGACGACATCCGTGCCGACGACGGTCCCGTCGTCACCTGCTAAATCTCATCAGGAAACCAAAAATGATGAGAAAAGGATTAAAATCGAAAATAAAATCAAAGAAGAAGGGGAAGACAGCGGAATGGAGAAAGAAGACTCGGTTTACAATATTGAGCTGAGCGATCTGAAAAAAGTACGCTTATACTTTATTGTTCATTATTTCTTCATTAGTTTAAGTTTAGAGAGTCACATTAGAGCTTTTTAGGATTGCATTCTTAATAGCAAAAGTTAATTATTTAATCTAGATATAATGAATAACCAATAATGAATTTAGTCATTAAACTAATTATCTTAAAACAACAATCACATGATTTCTCTTAAATTGCTGTACATTGTAGCTTGATAATGCTTGATCGTGTGAAGGTTTCTATAGAATTATGCGTATAGTTATAATTTTTACTCTCTCTTTTTTTCTATGACTTTTTTTCTAAAGACAGATAAGCATTAAAAATTATTAATTCTGAACGTTATTTTTTTTAACAATTACTTTTTCTGCGCAATAGATATTATTTTTAGAAATACTCTATTAAATTTCGAGAAATATACGGCCGATTTAGCATCGCTTAATTATGGCTAATAAAGCATCGCTTTCAAGTGATGAACATATTATATTTAATACAATATCTGATATGTACGTTAAAACCAGCTGATTTTTTAACATCAGGCTATAAACCTGTCTCGAACAGGTGTCGTATTTTCTTCTTCCTGCACATAGGACGTGCCGTTACTATCATCGCTTTTACGTCGACCGGCACTCGTACCACATCTGTCACTAGTATCATTACCTACCAGTAGACAGTTAGTACACGATATGCAGTAACTTTCATTGAAGAATTTCACTTTAGATGCGAATTGACGTAGCAGCGTATTAGATTGCTATCCAGACGCAACAGACGTAATAGAATGACTAGCATGAATTCCGACTGAACCATTGAAATTCATCAGAAAATTCTAGAAATCAATTCTATCTTATTATTCTATTATCTCATTAATTTTTACTTATCATTTGGCGTTTATATTTATCAGATTTTTTGCAAATCGTAAAACCTAATTCGCAACTTGTGTGATTTACATAATGTATTTTGAGTTATTCATTGTTCTATCTTCCTTTTCCATCCAACGCATTTTTGCCGAAATGCTGTGTTAGGCAAGCACTTTGAAGCGCAGCACCGACTTTCTACGTGTAACTGTTACTAATCGCGGGAGGGAGGATTAGTTACGAAATCTACAAGAAGCTGGCTGCTGCCGATAGGTCACAAATTACGACTGGTTCGGTACTTCTATTTGACCTCTGCCATGTATCACAGCAGTGGCATACGGCGACCGTTGCAATAAAAATCGAGATAAAATATGGTCGATTACGTACCCATCGACTCAGGAACTTCACTTACTATCTTCTTATTGCAAAATTGCTTGCATTTAACAAATTTTTCTGTGCACTGTCTGATTATCTGGTAGATATGTTGATTAGAGAAATGAAAGAAGCAGAGCAATGCAGCAGGTTTAGCGTTACAACATGATTTTATCACAATCAACGGTTTTATTTGCGGTGACGTAAGATTAACATAACTCTGCGCAAGAAAATTAAATTTATTCTTCTCTCCTCTCTTTTATTTACGAAATGTTTACAGATATCTGTCTGCAATTAGCTACTTTGTTTATATTTATTCGCTTACAGTGATGTTTATGGTTTTAGCTATAAACTTTATATATAGCTATAATTTTATTTTCATTAAAAGATTTGTATTATATGTGACGCAATTAAAATTAAAAAAGTTTCTGTACTAAAAATTATTTTGTTATTTTAGTATTTCGTGATGTCAGGATATCTTAGATTAATTGTTATAATATGTATAATTAAGACGCAGAGGATTCTCGACGTTGTATGCTAGATTAAAGCCGACCTCTTCATCTTTCATGTATAATGAATATTTATTCCACCTGTTGAGTTTGTTATATTTTCATATTCTGTACGTACTTGTCACGCAACTTACAGAAGACTAATAATACAAGAAGATATTGATAGTTTAATGAATGCAGTATCAATGTAAATCAGATCTTTATTTGAATCTCTACATTAGATGAGAAGAGAAACTCTACATTAGATTAATATCATAATATATTTTATTATTATTTACTTCTTAACATATATATGAATAAAATTAGTATATAGTTATGTAATGATATGTCTTTGTTTATCTATATTTCACATTGATATTTATTATTCATTTCGCGTTCTATCAATGCATATTCGTTCGCTCGAGATCTTGTTTAGTAGCTCTTGCATTAAATCCTCGTCACATTGTCTTGTTTCAGGACCTGTTCTCGCAGCTGCAGTTTTCGCAAGAGAGCGCTCTGCCACCCGATACATTACGCCGTGCGTTGGCTGAGAGTTTTCTCGACCAGCAGAGGTTTCAGCTTGGTTTTATGGACGACGCGGCAGAATGTTTCGTAAGTGTCAAATATTTCAGTTTTTTTTCAAATGCTATTACTTCTAATTAAAACTACGAAATATTGATACATGTAACGCAATTTACCAATTGGCAATCGACCAGATTTAAATGTGTTAAAACTTATTGCGAAAATACTTTTTTATCGCTTACAATAAATCATGATTGCTGAAACGATTTTTATGATCTTTTTTTCGCAATTAATTTTAAAATTTGTATTATGAGAAAAGCAGTACAGATAAATTATGCAAATAATTCTTTAAGATTAAAAAAATTATGTTATTTATATTCAAAATGAGAAATATTCTTCTCGAGAAAATTCAAGAAGTGTAATAGAATTTTCTTGATAATAACTTTTTGATGATAATAGAAAGTTTTATACGACATAGAAGGTCCATTTAGATACTAAATGTAATGAAATTAAGTCAAATTGAAGTCTCTCCTTCAGATTTTCTCTCGTTCTCTAATGCAGAATCTCGTTATTTTCATTATTGAATATTTCAAAGCTGATCGAATGTTTCTAATGATGTCTAGTTACAAGCGAGATTGGACTAGCAATAATAATCTTAACTGAGCCTCGCAAATATCGCTAGTATACTACTTTCTCGTTTGCACAACGGTCACATTGGACACTAGTATGCTCGTATGTATGTCAACACTAGTCGGTTGAATAATAGCAATGCAAGAACTTACACAGCGAAAACGTACAATAGATGCAAGGACAGTAACATAATCGTGATGTACCGTTATTCTGCATATTCTCAAATACATAATTTTTGTCAAGTAATATTGTATTTGCTGGCTAGCGTATTTTTATTACGCATTAAGTTGAACATGTTAGGTTGATGACCATAAA
>Ga0157363_1006697_pt1 | contig 10871 bp, 4 predicted proteins | sample AttsexASBM1_FD_111477 | JGI IMG/M metagenome (GOLD analysis project Ga0157363, IMG submission 111477) | Fungus gardens microbial communities from leaf cutter ant in Ribeirão Preto, State of São Paulo, Brazil - Atta sexdens ASBM1 | ecosystem: Host-associated > Fungi > Mycelium > Unclassified ...
AAGTACTTATTTGTGCTAAAAAATGTTGAAAATCTAAAAGCGTTCTTTGATTCATCTTCTTTCATTTCATTTCAATTAAATATTTGTGAATTATATTTTATCACTTTGTAAATGTATATTAATTAAATATTAACAATCGCGGAACTTCATATAGACAATTTACTTATATTTGATTTATTCTTAAAACTACAAAATGATTTATTTTAGTATGATAGATTCTTACGAGTAATAAAGTCCAGTCTCATTGGCTACCTCTTCATCTATGCAACAATATATTGTTGTTTGCGCTCCTTGTTCAGCATTTTTATAAAACAATTGCGCAAATAAAGTGTAACAAAGAGTTGCACCTGGAAATATTGTATTACTACTATACCGTGATATGTCAGTTGGTATAAGACCAGGATGTAAAGAATATACATTTATTCCGTGGATGTTAGCTGCTACAAACAGAAAAATCTTGTGTAAAAATCTATCTTTTTTGCATATTTTTTCATTACATAAATCATTAACATTTACTAATAGTTTTTAAATATAGATAAAAGAGAAAGATGAAGATCCTTGATAAAAAATTTATATAAATATACAAGTGTAAAAAAAATTACTCATATATAATTATGCAATTTTATATATAATTATACAAAATAAATAATTAATTTTTAAATAAATAAATAATTTTTTATATTTTCTTCAAACTTGCTTTTTTCTAAAACAAACAATACAAAAATTATCCCTTTAATTATTTTTTATGTTTTCACATTACTATTATTATTTCTATATTTCACTAAAAAATAATTTTACGAAAGAAAAAAAGGATGTATTAATATATATATGGACATATTTCATGTATAATTATGCATGTTTATGAATATTTATGCGTGTTTATGTATGTTTATATTTATGCATATTCCCGATAAAAAAATTTTTTTATCGGGAAAGTAGATAAAATAAACATAATTTCCATTTTGTGGAAGAAATGTTTCCTTTTTTGATATACTTTTCAATCGACGAGCGAGTTCCTTGGTAAACAAAATGTTCGCTAATTTGGATTGTGCATAACTTCTGAATGACCCGTAAGATCTCTCCAAATTAATATCATCGAAGTCTATATCAGCAACTATAATAAGATTTTTTGTTACAATTGTACTTTAAATGAGAATCCTAAATATAATAAATATTCGTTTTTCATTTTTAAACTACAATAATCATTTTACATACACATATGTACAATTGATGAGACATTGATTATTCTGCAATTGGGAGAAGACTTCTGCATTTTTGGCAATAATAGAAGTGTCAAAAGAAAATGACCAAGGTAGTTGACTTGTAATGTCGTCTGATTCCCATCCTCCGTTTTCTTATTTGGATATGTAGCCACACCGGCATTATTTACAAGTATGTGAATAGCTGCTTCGTTTGTTAGCAAATTTTTAGCGCAATCTCTCACGTTTTTTAAACTACGTAGATCCAGAAAGTAAATCGCAAGCTCACCAGCGTTATTTTTATATTTACTTTTCTCGAATCTAAAAATAATCATAAAATTAAAAACCACATCGTCATTTTTTCAACAAAACTTTAATTAAAATATATATTTCATAAAGAAAAAAAAAGAAAATTAAAGGATATAATAAATTTAATTCTTGTTAAATTAATACCTCGAAAGTGGATTACTTTTTATATCTTCAACTGCTTTATTTGCCTTTTCCATATTTCTACAAGCCAGAATTACTCTAGCACCTAAATGAACAACACATTATTTATACAAATGTATTTGAAAATGCATTTTATTAGATTATTCGAAAAGTTTATAGAGAGTTGAAGAATAAAATAAAATATTAATTATTGATAAACTTAAATGTATTTTTATTCAATAATTGCCATTTTTTTCGATGATCCTTTATTATCCTGTGAATGACTTTATTATATTATCATTTGCCTAAAACTTCATTTCATCATCATTAACAGTTGAAGATGTAACTGAGTGAAAAGAAATCTTTTACCAGTATTCATAATGCGTTCTTATATTTAAAATCATTTTAACTACGATCTTAAAATATTACAAAACAATAAGAACCACAGATCCGTATTAGCATCTTGAGACATTATTTAAGATATTACTTGAAATATTGATGATGATATTCGATATTTTCGACGCTTGTCATTAATCAAATCATATTTATATTATACTTAAAGGCACAATTATTATTATATCTTTTAATCAATAACAAATTTATATTTCATTTATATAAAATATCTATTTAAATTTCAAAGTTTAAATATAACTTAAATTATCATTTTAGTAAAATTACCTCTCGCGTATAAATCTCTAGCAGTCTCTTTGCCGATACCACCACTCGCTCCGGTTATCACAACAGTTTTGCCATCAAGACGTGTTTTGCTTGTACATGTTTTATTGAGAAACCACATTTTATAGTCCTTTTTGATCTACTATTAATATACTATTAATTAATATACTATTGATTATTTTTATTGGAATTCATTCACTATCAATGTCACTGAATTTATGATCGATTTTATTGACGTTCATTGACTAGTCATACGTTCATGACTATTCATATTCTTATGAATTGTCTATTAGAAATGCTGCTTGAAAATTTTCCATTTTCATGAGAACATGAGTATATATACGATAATACTGAAGTATGGAGTGAGGGAAAGTGAAAGGAACGATAAATATCGCGCTATAGTAAATAGCCACGATTTTTATAAAACAGACTTAAAAAATAGTAATTATATATTCCAACACGAGCAAATATACATTCCTTCAGAACCTATCCACGCATAAATCGAATGCACTATATATTTCAGATGCACTATTAATTTTACATAAGTTCATATATATATAAAAAATACTAATCTAATAGTATAATATATAAGAGTTCGCACAGGATAAAACTTATAGCATTTTCCATTGAAAAAACTGATACAGTACCAGCGTCGTGCTAGATTTCAATAAAAACTACTAGCGCAGCATCAAAAATTTGTTGAATTGCTAATCGATTTAACTCGTGATATTCCTGCGATAGTTTAGTAGAGTTTTCAAGACCGAAAAATCATTTCGGCGCGCGTTTCTGGGGATTACATACGTAGTATATAAATTCACACAAGAATTATACAAGCATTTAAGATTCAGCTAGACCGTGCCTTTAAGCGTTTGATTTCTACAGTTTGTGTAATATGAATACCTTAGCATAAACATCCTCAGTAAACAAGAAACATTATTGAATGTTTCAACAACATTGTTGCAACATACAATGTTGCTGCAACGTTGTTGGAATGTTCCAAAATGTTTCTTGCTTACTGGGCCTTAATTTCAATTTGCATTGGCTTCAAAAGTGGTGAAGAAAAAGTTGAATTCAGTGCAAGTTTTTTGCAATGGAATTTTATCAATGGAATATTAAACTGAAAAAAATACTTTGAACTGGTTTTCACAGTAGAACAATAAAGTTCCACTCATTACGCACTAACGTTGCACTGGTTCTCTCAGTGGAAAACGCTATTAATCTTTCAGTATTATTAAAGATCTTTGCCGTAAAAGATGCTATTAAAAAATGTTGATTTTCACAACGCGAATCACGAGCAATTCTAAAATTAAATAAACTCACTAAAAATCTTTGCTTTTTGCCGCAAAAAAATGTATATTGGAAACGAAGACTAACTCGATTTCAAGAATTGTTAGAAATTGTCAATCTCAAACGAATTGAAGCTATTTCGCGAATATATAACTGAAATTTTGCAGTGACTACTGGATCAGTGATGATATATGGGCCGCTTTTCTAACGCATGCACAGTGCATACGATCTCAGTAACATATAAGTATCTAAAGTAAGGTATATTAGTAATCGACTTTAAAACATTTTCTGAATGTTTTTAAAAATTGAAAAAAATATAAGATACGTATGCTAAATATATTGTTACATATATGTTACACAACATATACACGAATATATATCATGTACGTACAAGCACGCATGTCAAGCACTCATCCTCATGAATTTAATATATCACATATGTATTTAATAAAAATAATAATAATTTAATAAAAAATAATATAAATTTTACGCTACTATTAAGCTGAAATTGGAGAAAATAATAATAACTTTTTAATATTATATCAATATAAAATAAAATATTTAACTTTGGAGAAATATTACATAGACTATCAACATTTGTTTTTTAAAAACTCTTTTTGCTATATTAGGATCCATCATATATATGTTAATTAAATTTATACTTACCTCTTGTCGATTTCCTTAATTTTCTAAATGCTGATCCCATCAAAACAAAACTTTTGTATCCAACATACATGACGCGCATCGTTGGTTCAACAGTTCCACCGATGCACAAGCGCTAGGAAAATGATCTTGTTATTATATCATCATTATCACACTGACTCGTTTTCTCCCTATTTCATTCGTTTGCAGATGAATCAAGATTGATAGATTGGCTTTTAGAGATTGTTCCTATCATTTTTATTTTTAGTGTAAAAATGAAAATAAATAATTTTTAATAGTTTTAGTTCTTACAGTTCAGCTGTTTTTTTGTATAATACTGAACATCAGCGTCTATGTATGCCTTCCAACAAGCGACACAATGTGACACAGTGATCATGTCATCTTTGTTTGACATTGGCAAACATCAAGGACGTGATGATTCATTGTGTCATATCGTGTCACTTGTGTCGCTTATTGAAAGATACACTATAACTAGTATTATATAATAAAACTTTTTTATATGTTATATGTTAGTAAGAGATAATAAAAAAATGAATAACTTTTTTCTTCATTAGTAATATTTGCACTTTGAAAAATATCGGTATGAATTTAACACCATATCTATATAATTCTCATTATAATGTTAATATTAACACCAACATGATAAGAATTATATAGATATTGCATGATTTTGAATCCATATCGATATTTTTAGAAACATTTTCCACAATTTTTTATTTTAAAGCAAGAGTTTAAGATACATGAATTGAAATGATATACTTATACAGTTATTGGAATAATTTTTGTTTTTATAGTATCTTTTTTTATTTATTTCATTTATTAAAAATTAAAATAAAATTATATATAAGTATATTAAAAATTCCTATATAAATCTCTTAAAAATAAAAAAGAAATTTCTAAAGCATTTGACGTGAAACGGTTTCCAAAAATCTGGTAAAATCTTCTTCTGGTTCCAGATGTAAAAGATGACAGGATGTATTCCACAATTTTATAGCGTATTGACGATTGTTTGCATTTCGAGACGAAGCAGCAACATTGCAATTTCTATATATAAACATTAATGAAAGAAAGTTAATGTGGAATTGAATACATATTATATTCTGTATAAGAATAATTTTGTAAAAATAATTTATATATAGTGAATTCTTACGAATAATAAAGACCGGTATCATTAACTGTCTTTTCATCTACCGAACAATATATTGTCGTTTGCACTCCTTGTTCAGTATTCTTTTTATAAAGAAATGGCCCAAATGCAGTAAAAATAAAGTTTGCACCCGGAAACATTGTGTTTCTGACATGATCCCATATTTCGGTTTGTATAATACCAGGATGTAAACAGTATGTGTTTATTCCGTGAATATTTGCCTCTGAAAATAAAAACTTGGATAATTTTTTACATTTTGTATAAATTTTTTATAACCATACCTTTTCACATTTTTCATTATTGTATAATAAAAACCATTAATAATTATCAATTATTAAATATTAATTAATATTAAATATGATTTATTGTAATTAATATTTTTACTTCTCAATCGATTAGTTAATTCCTTTGTGAACAGAATGTTTGCTAGTTTGCTTCGTGCATAACTTTTAAATGGTGTATAAGATCTCTCCAGGTTAATATCATCGAAATCTATGTCAGTAACTATAATAAAACATTTTTCTTACAATTATGCAAATACTTTAAATAAAAAAACACTCGTTTTTTATTTTTAAACTATAATCGTTTTACGTACACATATGTGCATTTGACGAGACATTGATTATTCTGCAATTGGGAGAAGACAATTGCATTTTTGGCAATAGCAGAAGTGTCAAAAGAAAATGGCTGAGATGGTTGACTTGCAGTGTCATTTCATTCCCGTCCTCTGTCTTCTCTAGAGAAAACGATGATCCTATACCGGCATTATTTATAAGCATATGAATAGCTGCTTCGTTCGTCAGCAAATTTTTTGCGCAATCCTTTACGCTCTTCAAGCTACATAAATCCAGAGAACAAATCGCAAGTTCTCCTGCGTTATTTTTATATTCATCTTTATTGATTCTAAAAATATAGTCATAAATTTAAAATTTATATCATCATTTTCAACATGTAAAAATTTAACGAAAATAAATATAATTTTAGAGAGAATAAGAAACAAAGCAAATAGTACATAATTTAATTTATTCTTATTATGTTACTTATTATGTTATTTATTCATTTACCTTGAAGATGGATTATTTTTTATGTCTTCAACTGCTTTATTTGCCTTTTCCATACTTCTACAAGCCAGAATTACTCTAGCGCCTAAATGCATACATTATTTAAAGTGTGTGTGTTTAAGAGTATATACTTTATTTATGAAGTTGTAAAAGAATCTTTATGAAGTTCTAAATAAGATAAAGAGAATAACCGAAAAAATCTAATATTCTAGTAAAAAAATGAATGTAGTATCTCTTTTATGAACTATTTTTATATGACATATTTCATTTCTTACATAATACATTTCTTACACTTTCTTACATAATTTCTTACATAATATATAGATCATATTGCTTGAAAGGTCCAAAATTATACTTAAAATGAAATAATATATTTATTGAGAGAAAGCGAAGATTCTGAAAGTAAAAACACTAAATACAACACGAATAATCTTATAATAATATTTTGGACTCAGATTCCCAGACAACAAAAAGTGTCTGAAATCGCGTTAGATGTTTTTTTTTCCATTTAATAGACAACTTAAAGACGTCTTATCACAATTTTAGACTTTGTGTTGCTTAATCAATAACACACATATTTTATTTTTTTTTATATAATGAATTTCAAATTCAGAATAACTTAAATTTTATTGTAAATATTTTAATAAAACTACCTCTTGCGTATAAATCTCTGGCAGTTTCTTTCCCAAGACCTCTACTTGCTCCTGTTATTATAATAGTTTTACCATCAAGGCGTGCTTTGCTCGTACACATTTGATTGAACAAGTATTTAGAGAACCGTGACATTTTATTTGATTCTCTCTTTATTTGATTTTATTTATTTGATTCTCTTCTCTTCACGACGTATATAATTGTCTACTCTCTAAATCTGAATCAGTGAATTAATCACTGATATCAATACCACTGGATAATCAACTATTCACCTGAAACAAGTCGAAATAGGAATTATTTAATTATATTCTCTAGATCCCTCTTTTGTGTATTCTGGAGAAAATGGAATAATTCCGATCGGAATTCATTTCGACATGTTCCATGATAGATACCCAGATTTAGAGATATTAGAATTCTCACTTTCACTCACTATGCTCTATTCGATACTGTGATATTTGCTATTGCTTATCGAATAGTATTACTTACGCGCTTGAGTTTTCGTGTATTTATAGATTTGAATAATAAAGGCTAGCTTAAAAATAAAAAGAGTAGGAGAGTATACAGTGAAGGTGGGGAAAAATGTGAAGGTTGCAATAATTAAAAGAATTACTATTCCGTTGGCTTCTTTTGCCGAATTTACAATTGTAGTACAGTGGATACATTTTTAACTATATTAGCACCCTGATATTACATTACAGAAAAGATAATAAGCAATTGAAAGATAAATAAAATTTTTGTAGTAGTTTTTGTAGTTGCTCAATCTTATACATTTTTATCTTTTTGTACAATTTATTTTTTGGTTCTATTAACTCGAGATTTGCTCCAATCATTCCAATGCTTTTGGAATCACACTGAAAAAAATTTTGATAAATATTAATAACAACGAAAGCTGCTCCGATAACCTTAACCTTGACATATGTTATGACATATGTTGATCCTGAGTAACTTTTAACAGATTTTAGCTCCTTCGTTAAAAAGTTATTAATAAAAAAATAACGTTTGAAAAAATAACGTTTTATTTCTAAATATAATATTGAAAAATATCAATAAATAACAATAATGATAAATGAACACTGAATATCTGTGTAGAATTATCTATGATTCTAACGAATACAATTCGCTTATTATTTCAAAAAAATGTTCAATACGCTTGTTAAAAGTATAAAAGGATGGGAGGGGGAGGGGGGGGGGAGTGAGAGTCGAAGATGAGAGTCGTGCGCCCCTTTACAGAGGAGAGAGAGTCGAAAGTGAAAGTCATCTAATACCTGTTGAAGGTCTACCAAAATCATGACCTTAACGACACATGTCAAAATCGCGGTCGTCAAGGCCTTCCGTGCACAATTATTAAACATATTTTAAAGCAGGTAATTTTCGTGTTATATAGTTGAATTTCTTTTGTTAATAATTTCTTAATAAATAACGAGCGACGGCTAAGACTTGTTGTGGAGATCAATATATGTCAAGATCAAGATTGTCAAACTTCCGTTACTATTAATATTAATCAAAATTTTGATCATTGTTGAGCTAATGAATGATCAATTAATGTCTGACTTAATGTCTGTTACTTAATTCATTGATATAATAACTTCATTTACATAACTACATTCATTCTTGTAATGAATTCTAATAATTTTATAATCTAAATCATTAGATTCAATCATTGAGAATATATATATATATATTGGATCAATTTAATTCACTAAATATTTTATTGTATGAATATTTTATTTACGTTTTAGCTCAGAGCAAATGTAATGCAAGTGTAGTTGCATAACCATTAGAAAATAATTGAGACTGTCACATTGAAAATTGCGAAATAAGCACTTATGTCCTCAGTTTAATAGCATTGATATTGAAATAAATTGCCCTAAAAAAATATATATATATTGAATGTTTTTTAAAGTCCGTTACGAATGTAGCTATTCGTGATAAAAAAACAAAGTCGAAAAGTTCTCTACAATTGTGCAATTTTAGCAATTATCGAATACAAGGTATCTGTACGTCAGCACAAGAGCTTAGACTTTTACTGTATTTGCGTTTTTAAGAGAATACAAGATTTATTATAACACTGTTTATTGTAACTGTTAAAACTACACTAGGCACAGAAACGTAGCTACTGAATAACATTGATGGAAGCGAACGGATCGAGGTACCGTCAGACATTCGCTCGGTTTTTTTTTATAGTCACGAAAAGAATGCGTGAATATCGTGATTCCCCACCATTCTCGGATTTATTTTCAGATAATGTCCGAAATTTATATTCCTCGACGATCACTTGTGAGATCACTAGAATTGCCAATCCTTCGACGACGATTGACAAAGGATACGGAGTCTTTATTACGCAATAAGCGACTGGAAGCCGCGGGAATGTGATCTCATAGGCACCGAACTTTCCTATCTGAGCGTTAAAAAAAACATGATACGTTCACTCGTATTGTGTATGTTGCACAAATCTGTGTGTCAGGTCTGATAGTTGGACGCATAACAGCAATGGTTGACGAAATATTATTTAATTCTAATGATTGCTGAATTAGTAGCACATATCCTAATGAACAAGAAACATTTTGAAAATTTTATCAGCAACATTTTATCAGCAACAACACAACAACTTTATTGAAATGTTTAAAAACGTTTTTTGTTTACTGGGTAGCCGATCGTTCAACCATTAATTATTACAAAATTTGCAAAGTGATAAAGAATATAGTGGTTTTCTCATGAAATATTGTTACATCAATGATATACAAGCTATCACTGACCTTATTTAGACAACAACAAATTTATATTCCATCCAATCCAAATTTATATTTGGATTCCTTTGTTATAAGATTTCTTGATTATTAATGATGTTAGCACCAAATCGAGGAATTTTTGTAATAATGTTTTGACATAATTGATAAATTATAAACAGTCCTTATCAATCCTACTTGTGATTCATCACTATTAAGATAAAAGTTAAGATAAAAAATGTTAAAAACGTTTTCTTGATTTCCTCAAACTTACATATCGATAAATTTTGGCTGATTTTCTACTGATGTCGCTTTCATTAATTAGAAAGAATGATAACCATGGATTTACTTGGATACTGCCTTCACTAATTGCAAGGAACGACAAATACGGATACAAAAGCGAATATTATACTGTGATTCTTATTATATATACCGTTGAATTTTTTAGTTATGTTTCTTAACATTGAGAATGATCTGACTGTGATCGAAACTGTTTTAAAAATTGTTTAAAAATTATGATTTATGTTTATAAAAATTTATTAAATATCTTTTGTTCGTAGCCTTATGTTTTGATTTATAGAAAAAATAATTTTGCTGTATCTTGTAATACATATTAATAAGTATTTAAAAATTTATAGCTAAATATAAACCTGAAAAAATTTTGAACTACCAAAATGAATGTATATAAGAAGATCAAGTATGATGCAATGCTGTAAAAAATTTTGTTACATGATGATATAATAAAGTATGTTTAGATATTAGAAAATGATTTCTCTTGTAAAAAATAACCGCATATTAATGATAATATATAATATTAATGATAATGTATTTTTTTAATGATGAAACGTGCCGGACATAACACATTTCCTCATACAATATTTTAAACAAAAATTTCTTGATTTTAAAATGTTTAAATATTTTTTGATTTAAAACAAAGATGACACACACACACACACACACACACACACACACACACACACACACAAACACACGCGCGCGCGCGCGCGCGCGCGCACACACGCACACGCACACA
>Ga0157363_1006698_pt1 | contig 10871 bp, 4 predicted proteins | sample AttsexASBM1_FD_111477 | JGI IMG/M metagenome (GOLD analysis project Ga0157363, IMG submission 111477) | Fungus gardens microbial communities from leaf cutter ant in Ribeirão Preto, State of São Paulo, Brazil - Atta sexdens ASBM1 | ecosystem: Host-associated > Fungi > Mycelium > Unclassified ...
TCAAATCTGCTAAAATTATCTGCAAATTATCTACTTTAAATTCTTACATACTTTAGCAAAATCATTCTTTCCGTGCATGAACCTATAATATCATTGTAAGATACTCGTTCAAGTGATAGACTATCATGAACTCTTTGCGATTAAATTTTCATGGCTGAGAGTTCGCGCTCACATTTCGAAAGACGGCGTTCATCATACACTACAGTAGCTACAAAATGGACTTTACTGCACTTTTATTGCCTGTAATCCGCTTGCTGTACACCTGCGCTCGCAGTGTATTCGCGCGTAGAAGTGTCGCGCTTCAAATCTGCCCCGATCGCGAGCGTGCACGAGACACCGAGAGAGATGAGCAAATCCTCTTTCATCGTACCGGCACACAGAGATTGTTGCGTAGAACCTGTTACACACTCAACGAATAATCCTTAATTCGACGATTTATTACTTCCACACAGAGAGAGCAGCGAGAACCGAATTTATTCCCTTGTTTCTCCGGTTAAAACCCTCCTCTTGCAAAAATTCACAATATAAATTGTAATTGTTATTGCACTATTTACAAATGTGTCATATAATTATGTACACCATAAACATGTATTATACCAGCTTAACCACGCATTTACTATCTTTATATCGCTTAATCTTAGCTCTCTCTGGAGTTTTAAACTTTCCTCAATTTTTCTCCCTCACCCCCTTTCTGTAAAAATTTATAAATTGTACATTATTAAAATTCTACTATTTGCATACAAACATACATATAATTATGCATACGATAAACATGTATTATAAATCTAGCGTAACAATATGTTCATGATCTTTATATTTATTCTTAATTATATTTGATCTTAACTGGAAATTTTTAACCCCCCCTCCCTCCCCCTCCCCCTCTCTTTCTTTCGGCGCTTTATAAGATGCAACCCTGAAACGCGTAATAAATAACGATATCTATATCTATCTCTCTATTTCCTTTCTTGTAAAAATTTATAAATTATTATTTTATTACTTACTTACTGTTTACAAATGTATCATACAATAATGCATACGATAAAACATATTATAAAAACATCCAGCTTAATCATATTCACTATTTTTATATCGGTTTAGCTGATTAATTAATCATTTAAAACTTTCTTCTGTTTCTTTTTTTTTTTGCCTCTATCTCCCTTCTTGTAAAATTCATAATATAAATTGTTATTAATCTATTATTTATTTTATTGCACTTTATTATAATTATGTAAGTAGGTATTACAAGCAGCTTAGCCGCGCATTCATTATTTTTATATCGGCCAATCTAGACTTACAGAGTTTTAAATACGAAACCGAGGATTATCTGGAAATTAAAAAGGAGATGACGTATACTGAAATCAAAAGGCAGGCATTCATGATTTATCGCGTGCGAGAAATAATCTTGGAAGGTAGTTTCGCTATATATCGTGAAAACACGTAAATTCGCTTAAGATCATTCGAAAAATAAGATCTAAGAGCGTCTATGTGCCGTCGAGAAAGTCATTTACGTGCAATAAAGTAAATTAAGCATAGATATTTTCACGGGCTTTTAGTAAGCGTAAGAGATGTCTGTGCCGTTGTCTATACTCTGACATATATACTCCAAGTACAGCTATTATTTACGATCGCAACGAATGCAGCTGCACCCAGTGACAGACACTTTCGGGACGACAAACCGCTCGACGTCGTCATTGTCACCCGTAAAATTTCGTGCGAGCCTGGGCTTCTCGTTCAACGGCGGAGGCGGTAAATTTCTAAACATCCGGCGGCCACACGCATCGGGAAATATTTCACGAAATAATGGTACGTTTTGCCAAGAACACGTATAGTAGAAATTTGCCTTTTCGGCATACGTAACGTAATTTAAAGTTTTAATGGGATCGTACATCTCATAGCTGTATGGAACTGCCGCGCGTGTGCTCTGAAAACGTACCGTTCCATAATTACGTAATTTCAACGTTGTAATAACGAACTTGCATAATTTTATAATTTTGCTACAAAGTATTGTGGATTATGCTAGCACTAATCTTGTCGAAGGTATTCGGTTACATGTCATATTGCGACGTCATCTTAGTGTAAATTTTATCAAACCCCGATTTAACATAAAATCCGCGATTAACTCGATCATCTTTGGATCACACTCTTAATCCTAGAATGCTATAGTACGTAAATTTGATGTGCAAATAAGCGAGGTCATTGAGCATTGAGCTATGCCTTCAGTGGTCGTCTAATCTGCTATGTTAATAGAACAAACGGAGATAAGCTTTTAAAAATTCAGTCTATTATATATCAATTTGAATCTCCTGGTTAGTAACAGAGAGCGTGATAAGTGATTTCGAATTTTAAGCAGCTTTGTGTTATTTATAATATATGATTGAATAGTCAGTAAATAATTATATATTTTTACTGTTTTGTTTATGCCAGAGGGTAGATTCTGTTACAAAACTTTTATGATAATGAGATACTTCCGTGAATGTACAAAATACAGATTCTTTTTATCGCAAAAGAGTAATTTTTTTTACAAAAAATATATCTGTACTACGCTTAAATTGAAAATTCTGTTGTCTAAATTTTACCTTTTCTATCATATAACACAACTTGTTAACACAGCGTTGAGAATAAATATGTACAAAACAAGAAGTTTCCATTCAATAAAGTACAGACTCAGACATAATGAACAAAACATGGAAAATGGAATTAAATATGAGGAGTTAAGAGAAAGTTAAATTAGGATGAAAAATCATATTATTTGCCTCTGAATTTATTCCTAATAATCTTAATTTGCTCTAAAAGCGTACTTAATTATTTCACGATCAATGAAAAAAAACATATTTTTGAAATTATACTCTTTTTTTTTGCACTCATTTCGACATTCACCGATTCAGTTAAGAGTGGCCTATTTTCTCGGATGTATTTACATATGCATTATGTAATAACAATATTGTATTACTCAATAGCGTTTTAAGCATCGTTGTTGCGTCAAGCTAAAGGCCTAATAAAGCCGTAATTATACTACAGGTTATTGATTGACAGTTCTATTTTAGCCAATTACGATGCACGTAATACGGATTAACTGCAACGTAATTGGCTAAAACAGAACCGTTAACCGAGAACCGTAACCAGCCGTAATGTGATTACGGCTTAACAAAGTCTGGCACAAGATGACAAATTTTTTATTGGATCGTCGTTTTCAACTTCAACAAAAATGAATAAGATAATTTGAGTCGGAATGAAATAGCACTTCTAAAAAAAAACAGTGTATCATACATCCTTCTTTTTCATCCTTGTTTTGACGTAATCGTTCGTGGTCAGAATTTGATATAAAGTCTCGTCAGACTAGACGATTTTACCGGTTTCAGCCTGCGCGGTTTGCGGACGACCGGCATAAATTCAACGGGATGCTCTTCTCTTGTACTTTCGTGCATGGTCTGTTTCTCGACGGAGAAAAAAAGGATCATCGCCATGTGTGATAATCCGCACGAAGTGCATTTACGAGTGACAGGATAGTATGGTATTGCATTCAGTGCACGTGTGGTTATACGAGTTTTAACACATAAAACCAACCGCCGCGTCGATGCACACATGGGACATGGGACGTGTGTCCCGTAACTCGTATACGACACATGGAATTTTGCGTTGCTCAATTCCGTTGTTGTTCGATGCCAAAAGAGCGTGCGAGACTTTTCATCCGTATTGTTCTGCCGCATCCAGGAATCTCCGAAAAAAATTGCAAAATCGTATCAATGGTGTCAGACGATGAAAATAATATTTGTGGATTTTGCATAAAATTTTCCGAATATTTCCACTCGTTCAGATTGTTGGTTACATTTTAATGGTGCTTAATGATCATTGAAACGAACGTGTGTAAACGTACGTTTAACAACACGCGTGATTAATTCATTACCACCGCGTATTAATTGTAACATTAATATGCGGTATATATTATAAAAACAGCGACCTATATAATTTTGTATGAACAGTACGCGCATTGAAAATTTCCCTGAAGATCGAATAATATTCGATACATATTCCCTTGTCGAGTAAAATACTATATATGTTCAACTGTAAATTAAAAATTATCATCGTAAATTCTTAATTTAAGTGAAAGAATCAATCTGAAAAGAAATAAATTATGTACTAATAATAATTAAAAAAAATGCTAATATACAAAGTCATAAAAAGAAGGATGTTCGGGAGTGTATCTAATTTTATTATCTAAATATCGAAGCAAGTAAATGTTTCGATCGTAAATTTTTAACAACATTTACATTTCATTTCCCCATCACGCCGAATATCGAAATTCTACACCGAAAGAAAAGATTGGCTGCTGCAACAAATTAGATAGTAAAATGTGGCATAACATTTTTAATTTGTTGCAGCAGCCAATTTTTGATTGCGTTAGAAATGTCAGTTTAGGATTTCGATATGCTAATATAATCAAAAATTGACTGCTACGACCAATTAAAAATGCTATGCTATATTCAGTCAATCTTTTTTTCAGTGTAATATCATATTTTTACTTAGCACTTACATATAATTTCAGAAATTCTTCCAGAAGAAATATATTAATAATGATAGATATTATCGTTCATTACATGCGTGAAAGCGTCGTAGATACGTCGATGAAATTAAATACATTTGTGTACAAGGAAAGTTTGCTCGATCGTTCTCCAGACGTCCATAAATCTTTCCTAGAATTCACATCTTAACGAGAATAGCTTCCGATGAAATACGGATCGCGGGACAAGGTCTGTCGTACAACGGAAATAGCGTCATCTCTCGTCATCCAAGATTGGAATTACCTTGAAAGCCGGCGATATCCGCTCGCGAGCACGAAAGTAGAAATTAATATTTGCTACGGCCATTGTATTCATCTTGCTGTTTCTCCCCGCGAGGGCTCACCGCTTCTGCTTCATGTGATAAGCAACAAATTACTTTTCCTTGACGACATAAACCCGTAGGTCGAGAAAGAAAGATGCAAGGCGAAATAAACGTCGAGTTCAAAATGCACGGTGAAATAAACGTGATGCCAGGTCAAAAGGCAACGGGGAAGGTATGTCTGCCTGCATTGGCAGAAATTGTCGCTTTCGTCGTAACGTCGATACATAGAGAACCACTTTACGGCAAATGTTACGCCATAAGGAAACCATCCATCTCTCCATGTGAATTCTCTTTAACAATTATTAGTTATATTATTACATTTATATATATGTACAATATTTAAAGTAAAATATTCTCTATCTTTAAAGTTAAAAAAATATTTTTTTAATATAATTATTTGCAGATTTAATGATTGTAAGGAAAACATCTCTTTAATTTTAATAATCTTGCATGACACTACAGTATTATTACAATATTTTAACTTTGAATATATTTTAAATACAAGATCTTAAGTAAGAAAAATATAATTTTTACATAACATTTTTACATTTGCAGTTATTATTTTAACGATGAGATATTCGTTGAAAGAAAATGGTATTTTCGTAGATTTAAATTTGCAAAATACGATCGCGAAATATTTTCGATAGTATGAGATTTGTTCGAGGATCTTCTTGTAAATATAAGACATAGTAAAAAATACAGGATCATTTCGAAAAATCAATTCCTAATACATAAGGAAGAAAAATTCATGGCAGAATGGCTCAAAGAGATTCAAGTATCGTTTTCAGAGGATTGATCCTGCGTCGTAAGGACGACAAAGCGTCGCCGATTTCCATATCCAGAAACGAGTTTCACGGTAAAGATTTGTTACTAATGGAATTGCGCCCGTGCATGAGCCTCTCTACGTGGGAGTTTAGATTAAGCAATTCAGATGCGAGAGCGCCGACTCTTGATTCTGGCGCTCCGTGTGTACATACTGCTACCATAAATTGCGAAAAATTATGTCCCTCGTATAATTCGCTGTTCGCACGACACCAAGGAATTCCCGTTCTCATTAAGCTCTGCTATTTCACAGCAGACAAAAACTTTTGTGCGAGTTAATTTCGCGATATGTTGTTTTTCAGGACATTCGCGAGAATAATCAAATAGAACAACAGGTCTATAACATCATCGCGAAAATGAATCGTGACCGATCTAAAAGTGACTTTTATTCTGGAAGTAGTTACTTCATTTTTTAACATAAACGATTACCTACAGTGATTTTACACTTCAATTAACATCACTATTATTACAACATATTATATTGGGTTGTCCGGAAAGTTCGTGCCGATTTTGAAGGAAAATTCATTTGAAGGAAAAGGAAAATGAAAGAATTAAATTTTTAATTTCATTTATTAAATTTTAAATTTTCTTTTGCGGCACGAACTTTCCGGACAACCCAATATATTATTAATTGTTTCCTAATTTATTGGCATTTGAGAAAAATTATGGATATAAATTTTTTCATAATTTTATAGAAAAAAAAGTAAATGGAAACAAACATTAAATGGAAGATTAAATTTATTATGACAGTAATTCTAAAAAATGAAGATTTTAAATGAGAGATAGAATCCTATTTGTGGTCAAGAAGAATCTTAATACTCAATAATATTCATATGCAAATTTGCAAATATATTTTTTAGTTAAAAAATTGCGCACTGATTCGATTTGTCGAATTTAAAACGTAATCATAAATTACAGCTAAAAATAACATCACAAATTACATTAATCGTCAATTTAATAATGTTGATAAATATCTTAAGACGTCGCAAAAAATTTATTAAACATTTTAATTAATATAATATTTTTTAATAGCAGGTTTCCGATGAAATTACATATTTAAAAGTTCGTAAAAATTAGTTATTAAAAAGGAAAGAAAATATGTCTTTAAAGAGAAAGAAAACAATATACCAATTTACAACAATTCACATGTTTTCGTTGCTGATAAAAACATCCCAAATTATTTCCGAATTAATCAGTTTGAAGCCATTTTGATGCCATTTAGATGTCATAACTTTTTTTGCCTTTATTACAAGTGTCGATTGTGTTTCACTGTTTTCGCGAAGAGTGGTCTTTTTTAACAATTAATAATACATTTCTTCTCGAAAAAGATATTTGTTCATCCAGAAACGAAAGATACTTAAAAAACATGATATCGCTTAGTATGCCAACGAATTACTATTCTTAGCGCGAAGAATAAATTGTGGATTTATAGAAAATATTGTTATTGCTTGCGATATAACTCTGGCTCCCGCGAGTTTAGTTTTTATTTAAATACGATGATTAATGATATCGAAGTAAGAATAATGACGTTGTCACCTGTTCTTTCGACAAAATAAATGTTGGATGCCGGCAGATTTTTGCCATTCATTCAAGGCAGATGCATATATTTATTACAATGCGAATAAAAGAAACATACTTGCAATAAATTATACGAAATAGACGTTGATAAATGTTCTTATAAAAATATATGAAAGCTAAAAAATAAATAAAATCATATTTTTATAATAAGAACATTTCATCTATATATGTACAATATATTTTATCTACATATGTATAATAATAGCGAATTCTGGAATATAAATTGTTTAATATCTTTACTTTTACTACTTCCATTTAAAATGTATGTATTTTATATAGCATAAGTTTAGGATACGAAAAAGAGATAAAATCATTGCGCTCCTAGAGATAAATTTGTTCGTGTTTGCGTTCGAGAATAAATTATTCGCAATTACAGGACGTTTTTACGCGAGATACGGTAATTTCATGTCGCACGTATATATCGATATTTCGAGTGCGTGCCGTGACGGTTGTTATTTCTGACATTATTTGGAGTGTCGTGTTTCAGGCACACCAACGAGATTGAAAATGCGGTCAGAATTTGCAGCCGCAGCGCTTTGCAACGGACGTTACATTTTAAAGGGAATTTATCGTAGTTTAATTTCGCGTGTGAAAGCGCGGCGACGAAGGACGGCTCTGAAATGAGAATGAATCTTTAAAAGTATCTTCATTGGGCACGCGGAGAGAGAATTTATTCCGACTACTTTGTAAAATTGCCACCGTCACGAGTAAATTCCCTCATTTTACTGACGAATGTTTCTTCCGCCGCACTTTCGGTTGCGAGCATATAATCTATTTACCACAACTTTTAACTTCCAGCTACGGAGAATGCCGCGCAATACTATTAAGGTATTTCGCACAAAGTTAAAAGTTTATGCAACAAATAGCGAATTCATGTCTTGTTTTCCTATGAAAAGTATAATTTGTGACTTTATTAGCTTATAAAGCTGCGTGACATTAAATATATATCAAGTGATTTTTGCAAGAACAATCTTTATACATAAGCCGGATATAACTTTCTTATTAATTTGTCAATTAATATTAGCGAATTAATTAAATTTTATTGCTCGGCAAGAAAACAATTTCAATGTGATTCAACCATTGTGATAACTAATCTGCATAATATTGTATTATTGCATCAAATTGATCAAATTCATACTTGAGCTGCTTATCTGATTAAAGAATCGAATTATCGAGAATACGTTTTCTTCTATGAAGAAGAAAAGAAATATGAAGTCGATAGAAGAACAAGTAATTATTGAGGGATCATTAAACTTTGCCGTAAGATTCTTTTCTCTAGTAGTTCGGTTTACCTTTAGCAGTACTGATAACAAGATAATGAGACTGTGTACGTGTCTAATTGGAAAATATTGCTGTACGTGGAAAGTTTCGTTTAACGCGCGGCAGACATTAACAAGAAAGTTTCACGCTACGTTACTTTTTCCGGGAAACAAGCTGGAAAAACTTTTGTGGCACGTGAGACACATCAGAGAGTTTTCGCGGTTCTTTAAACATCGCACTGATATTTGAGAAAATATTTATGAAATATTCGAGAATATGGAAAATTGTGGAATAAAACTTTGGTCGATTTTTTGACCATGACAAAGAAGGTGTCACATTCAACAAAAATGAAACACGCCGAGATAGAGTCCTTGCAAATTTTATTTAATATGACCGAATGCGTTCCACCTTGCACAGCTCGTCGTTGTATCATGAGCCACGATTTCTACGTGATGTGGATAAGGATCGAATTTATGGTCATCCTTTGAGGGATAATACTGCCTTGAGTGACTTGTTTCATTGCCGAGACAATAGAGCAAGACGTATCGTCTCGGTGAAGCATAAATCTGGTTTATCGCGGTACTCGATCGTGGGCCACCGTGGTGCACGAAGTTTGACGTGAATTTCGATACGGAAGAGCTGGCTAGAGTTCCAAGGTATTCTCAAAATTCACAACTCGCATTTGTCAAATAAATCCTTATCATTTTCACTATGATTAGATGCTGTTTAGATTAATTAATTGTTTATATAATAGACTTTTCCAATAAATTATTTATTATAAATTTTTGTAATACATACGCAATAAAAAACATTTTGCATTTATTATATTAAAAATTATTTTCACTCAAATTCTTGTTGAAATTTTATATTAAATTATGTTATTTAAATATTTTATGTTAAATTGGATATTCAATATTTTTTAGTGTCAAAATAACAATTTATGAATAAGTGAATAAATAAACAAGTTAAATAATGTTTTAAAATAAATTCTAAAATAAATAAATTAAATACCTGTAAATTCTGTTGAAAAAATATGCTTCCACAATTTGTTTACAAATTATGTTAATGTCAGATATTTCATTTTAATTTTTTTTACATAATATCTGTATTATTTTCTAACATCATCTTGTGTTACATTAACACAAATATTTAAGTGATGACTATTCGAGGCGTAAAATAAATTTAACACAAATTTTCCAACTGTGTATATACTAATATTAAATAAAAATTTTATAATGATATAAAAAATAAGTTGTGAGACATTATATCTCTCTTTCTTTCTTTAAAATTTTTACATTCTAATATCACGCAGAAAATATTTTGTTTAAGTATTTAAAAATTTAGATACAAATTTAAAAATAATTCTGTTAGAATCATTAAAATAATGTGTAAGATATTCAAATTGCTTACTAGATATACACATTTTTTTCATTATTCATTTTATTCCTATATAATTATTTTAATGATCCAAAATTATTTTCAGGTTTTTCATATTTATTTAAATTTTTAAATACTTCAGTAAAATCGTTCTTTTCGTGTGTACGTTCTTTTTCATACACTTTCATATAGATCATTGTGTTATTGTAATTACGGATGGACAGAAGAATGGCGGAACTAAAAATTCTTTCCATTAACTTCGCTTCACTTCCATTAGTTTTGTTCCTTTTTTATTCGAGCGTTGAATTCACATTTGAAAATTAGAGAATTCCGGAAGCAAAGAATTTGTATGTATTAGCGACGTGTCACCGCGATAGGATTGCCTCACGTATTCTCTCTAGAGGACCTGAATATGGCGAGGATACAGAGAAAGCCCCGAGTTAGTACTTGGCAGCCTTCCACCACACATTGTGACATGTTTCTCTGCGGGTCTCCGAAATCCGAGGCAAGAATTCCGATTGACGTAACACATCTCATAACGCTGATCTCTTCTCACTATGTGACAATGCATATATTATAAGAATTTTATAATGCTTGTAAAATAGTCCGAAAGTCAAAATAAATATATGTGCCGAAAATAATTTATGAGATAATGAATTTAACATTATAGTAAAGTTGACAGAGTTAACCGGAGTTAATAGAAAATGATATAAAAATTGCAATTATTGATTTTTATTAATTTTTTTGTAATTTTTTTGGAATTGACATTTGTGAAGTAGAAAATGATTATGGCAATAAATTAGAAGAGAAACAAATTGTTTATAAAATTTAAAAAATTGTTTATATGATTGAAAAATTTGCAAAAGTCGAAATAAATTAAACGTTGCAATCTTCATTTTTACGATGACTATATCATAAAGAATCAAGTTTACATAGCTGGTTTTAAGATAACA
>Ga0157363_1006699_pt1 | contig 10871 bp, 4 predicted proteins | sample AttsexASBM1_FD_111477 | JGI IMG/M metagenome (GOLD analysis project Ga0157363, IMG submission 111477) | Fungus gardens microbial communities from leaf cutter ant in Ribeirão Preto, State of São Paulo, Brazil - Atta sexdens ASBM1 | ecosystem: Host-associated > Fungi > Mycelium > Unclassified ...
GTACGAATTCACAGGAGAGATTGAGGCATCGTAGTAAAGGTAATCTATTCGAAAGAGAAAAACTTAACACTAAAAGTACCGAACAGTTACTATTAATCATTTCTATTTTTTTAGATTAATATTATATTTCTTGTGTAAAAAAAATTTTTTACTTAATAATTATGTTCTTTATACTAATAAATATTTGATTTTTTATCTCTTTTTATTTTTATAATAATTTATTCGTTTGATTTCCTCTTTTTTTTAATGAATATAAAACGTTGATATTTATATTAATTTGTTCTTTTAATTAAACTTAATCCTAAGTCTGTTTGAACGATCAAACATATTTTTAACATGTTTCTATCGGTACTGCTTTCAGACAAGCTGCCTAATTTTTCAAGAACGGGCAATTACAGCCAACACAATTCTTCGGCCTCTAATACGATGAGTAGTACGGGCAGTCAACGATACAATAAGCTAAATAGTATCTTTGCAAGTGGCAATAACCCGAACGCTCCGACGGAGTCTAGTCGACTGGGTGATCACCGTGAAAGCTAAATACTGCCTGAACGTAGTAAATACAGGACGTGCCTGAACAAACGGCCTTCGATCACAACGAACGATCGTACTCTAGCGACTACGGGAGGCCGTTTCACAATCAGCAATGTCGTGGTAGCTCGTCGAATACGATTCGATTGAGCGCGTCGTATATGTAATGAAAGATACATCGTAGTGTCTCGCAAGGTTGCTATATTTCTATATATACTTGGCGCGAAACGCTACCGCGTTTCTTTCAACGGCCCACACGCTGGAAAGCTACATCGATTTGATTTGTTGATTATATACAAGTTCGGTGATGACAATGAGACAGAGTGAATCTCGTACTTTCTCTGTGTTATATAATATCGAAAAAATTTAACAGCGAGATATTAAGTATTCCATGACTGACAATGTTTTACGTTTAGCTGATTACGTGGCAGTAGTTTAAGCTTGTAGAATATTCTTGTGTTTGTACGAAGCGCAATAACGATCTATCGTGGTAGGAACATTATTTCAACTTTCAAGACTCGAAAGATTGAATCGCTCCGTGACTGATGCTCGCAACATTTGAATGCTATGCCGCCTAGACCTCGTTACGTACACGCGATATAGTCGATTGTTTTGTACTCTGAACTCGGATAAGGACTTTCAAAACAGATAACATCGTAAGAGGAATGGAGGCAACGCGTAGTATTATCTTTCTTTGAACACTCTATCAAATAGACTGATTAACGTATCACCGGACCTTGCTTATATTTTCTTTATTCTTCACTTTGTATCACGCTGAGAGAAGTGATCCCAATATTCGTGAAACATTAAGAAAAAGAAAGAAGAGGAAAGAAAACATTCTTCTCTCTCATATATTGCGATTTGCTGTTGCGCGACATGTTCCTCGAATAAACATTTAATGCCTGAGCGGTCATGCCGGGCTCCAATTCCAATCTTGAATCTTCGCTGTATTTTCGATTGCCATGTAAACTGCCATTCCCGCTGACGTATTGTTAGTTTGATTAAGTTTTTATCTTAAATAATGACTTTAAAAGTCACATTTTAGCTTGCGAATGTCAGCGAGCTACAAAAGTTTTCGCGCGACCGCTCCAGGATGAATGTCGTGTATAAATTTTCCGTGTGTGGCGTGTTTTTTTTAACGTGGCGATAGCATAAACGGAGAGAAGAATATACGATACAACGGGTTGATCCGCTTGAGCGCGAACTAAGATTTGGGTCACGCGCGTACGAATCAAGCAAGCGCGGTCAACTATTTATTGATTGACAAATTTTATCTACAAAAAAATTTGAACTCAGGAGTAAATTATTTAGTTTATTTCCATTTATAAGCAATAGAAGACATAAATAACCGAATTCTTTGTAATTTTACAAAGTAAGTTCTTGTTTTAAAAAATAACATATTTCTTATGACGAGCAGCTAAATATTTAGTTAAAATTATTGAAACAATTGCACTTATTACGCTCTAAGAGAGATAACGACTCCAATACTATAGCAATAATAAGAGTATACGTGTACGTTATCGTACCGAGACGAGCTTGTTTGTGAAAATGAGACTTCAAGATTTTTAGAATAATTCGGTATAGGATAGTTCCACGATCTCTTCGAGCGTCAAAGTGATTTCGTTCCGAAGTCATTGTCTCGGAAACAATCGAACAGGCAATCGTTCGCAATTGTTCTACTGTGCTGTACACGAAATTAACTTATCGACCGTGTCTGCTTGTTCTGTACGCAGAATGATCCTTTCGTTACGGTGGTTTTTGTCGAAAGGCTTCACTTCCTACGGATGAAGTGATTGTTTTCAATCGTGAAGTTCAAATGCAATATATTTGCGGCATTTGCAATACGCAGCAAAATCGCTGATATGTCCCATCGAGCTAAATGAGCTCGTTCGATTCTGATAGCATCTCTCATCTTTATGTTAAATAGCTAAGTATTCGGGAATCAGAATCAAAAAACGAAATGAATGGGCGTTTTGGTGGATGCAGTCATCCTTGATGCGAACAATTAGAGATGGATGATTACAGTATCTCTCAGCACGACGGAAGCTGAATGGATAGGCAGGTATAATCGTCGTAGCGAAAGGATTAACATGTCACGCCTGACAAAATGATTCGTGCTCGGCATCGCGATCGGCCTCGTAAAGCGTGGCATTTATTTTCGACAGCCTGTACGGTGCTCAGGCCACGACAAATGGAGTATATTATTTTGGATATAACGTTCCTAAATCCTAAGGTAACCGAGGGCTAATCTCCACGAAGGGCTACGTATAATTCTTCCAAAATGGGCGCACGTAGTAAATACGTTTTTAAAATGAAACGAAATAACAATAAAGACGCGTAATATATATATATAAATATATACATATTATATATATTATCATATCACGCAAACGGTCCTGTATAAATTGTACAAAGTTATTCTAACGAGATTAGTCATTAGTTATTAATTTATACGTCGTATCAATTGAACTCATGTCGCATAAGCAACAGATACGTAAGATATATCTCATATATCCTTTAATACACACGACCTGATATCTAAAAGTGAGAATGTGCTCGTCAAAAATGTGCGCTTCGAACTTGTCGACGATACTGCCAATATAAAGTACGTTATTCTCCAACGCGTACCTGATTCCGATTTTTATCGGATATTTCCATCGTCTCACCGCGATCTAATTCGTTTGCAAAACGAATTATAATTGCAAATCGTAAATTGTTTTAAAACTGCGTCTAAATTGTTGTTATAATACATTGATATTAGAGATAACATTACACTATAAGATATAACAGTAAAACAATGGAAAAAATACAGAAAAGAAACTAACACTTTTGTAAAATTTTAACATTGCTAGTAGTACGATTTGCACAAAGATCTTAAAATTTTTGTACGAAAAAAAAGATAGCTGAATCTTCGTATTCTTTTTCTCATTAATCTTTCAACTTTCTTCGCGATGGGACTTTAGATGGAAAACACAACGAAGTACATTTGCATTCGTAACGACCGACTTATTGAAAGCGTCTTTTGCATAGCGGTCAAAGAAGAATTGCATACTATTAGAACCATGAAATTTTATTATCCTTATCTTTCTCTCCTTTGAAGCGCATATTTTTAACAGGATAGAATACACGTCGCGTCTGAATGCGGCATTTATGGATGGAGCATCGCGTTTACGGATGATTCCGGCTAACATTTCTTACCGGTTTCCATAGACGGATCTAGAATAGAAGTGAAACCCATGGAAATGTACATCAGCAAATGAAATATTTAATACAAGAAAATAGTGTTGGATTTCATTTTTAATATGCTTATTTCCATTTATGTAAAATATTGAGAATATCAATCAGACACACATATATTGAATATATCTCGCCATTTATCGAAAGCACAGCGTAGTTTTTTTATACGAATATAATTACTTAAATATAATTACTCGTCATTGGAACTTACGTGAGATTACATATGATTTTCCGTTGAGAATAATTCGACTAAAACTGTTTTCCTTTTAGGAGATACTTGACACAAATGTCGTTCTATCTTTATTATTCATTGCCAAAAAGGATAAAACGATATTTGTCTCCTAAAAGGAAAACAGCGAAATGTTGCGGATGTATTTTTTCTTATGATACAAATTTAGACGGATGAAAATAAATCTAATTAAATTTAAATGAGAGAAATTTTATATTTAGTGTGTCAAAGCAGATCTTAAATGTTTAACTATTTCTATGTATGAATTTATATACATATTTAATTCTGCAAATCGAAATCTTTTTCAGTCTTTAAATGCAATCATGAGCAGAAAAAAATAACAATATCTTAATAAATTAATAAATTAATAAGCAATTTAATAATATTTAATAATATTTAATATAGCATTTTTCTAATATAGCATTTTTATAAGAATATTAATAATGTGTTAATTGTTAATAATCTGACGTATTTTTTTCAAGACATAAATATAATCGCTATGCTGAGTTCAATTTAAATTATGAAATTGTAAAATTTGATTTAAGTATCCAAACTAAATACGATAGACAAAAAAGTTTTTTTAATTTTAGACAATAGCTTAATGAGATGTTTAATGATTCAATGACATATTTGCCTGTCTTTCTGCAATGTATAAAAATTACACGCATTTCGATATTTGTTACTCACACACTGAGGATGACTTAATTTTAGGTTCGAAACGTCTGTTGTTAATGATTAACACATACGTACTTATTTATTTATTTATTTGAATTACACATCAATTGTGGCTTTCATTGGCATTATCATTTCCTTTGTTATATTTTTCTGTACTTCTTTTTAATAAGATCATATTTGTATTTGCTAATTTATGTATCAACTGCAGCGCTTGACTCTCATTTGTCCTTATTGTTTTATTATTTAATAATTACTCAAACAAAGATTTAAAAAGTTTCAAATTCGCCAAAGAGTGTCTAAATCCGTCTATGCTTGTGAACGATTTCGATTGTTAATTGCCGGCTGATTCGGAGAAATGAAACGCCGATTAAATTTCCGTTTAATCCATAATGCGCGAAGCTCCTCCGATGTGTATATAACAAGCGAGACATTTTGTACGCATTTTTCAAGGGGTCCCATCGAGATACGGGTTCCTTTCAACCGCGATAGCGCGCTACGCGGAGGCGAGGCACTCCGGCGACCCGTGCGATGACCCTTTTTCTTTCCTCCCCGTAACGACGCCGTCGCGGCGAAGCGTGGGCGTGGCTTTCCTTTATACACGCGGGGTATACTTACTTATTAATTACGACTTTCGATTAAGTGACAAGTAAACGGATTAGTGTTATTCTAGCGGTGCGCGCGCGTGCCGAGCGGAACTCGCATGTGGCTTGTTCAAATGACGTGTGGTGAATCGCTCAAATTTGTTATACGTACACAATACAATTAGCTCCACTCGGTTTGAGACCGTCTGCTGCCTGAATAGAGAAGTTAACCCGCGCGACAGATACTATTCATTCAGATATTCAATAGAACGAACTGCCACTGCTGCATGTATATCCCGTAAAAAAAAAAAGAAAGAAAATAGATCATATAGGAATTGCGCTCTCGGATTTAATATAAGAGGAAAGAGAGGGGGAGGAAAGAGGAAAGAAATAATTGATTAGCAGAGATATTGAATTAAATTTGTTAACTCAGAGAGTTGAACTTAAGGTCTACCTAGTGATACATACTATATTATATAATTTCGTAAGAGTTTCGGCATATGAATTTATTCGCGTGTCGACGCGCAGCTGCGCGCGAATAAATTCATATCCAGTAAGAAAAAAAGTCCATCCAAGCAGGCGAAGGAATAAGAAAGAAGATATCATCTCGATATACTTTAGGCTTAAAAAAAAATACAAGATAGATGGGAGGAGAAGAGCGAGCGAGTTGCCAAGGGGAATAGACGCGAGACTAGTTCTAGAAGGAAGCATCTCATTACACGTAATTAGATAGGATGCGTATTTTAAGTATCTGCGTCGTCACGTACGAGTGTGTGCGTCCGGTGCGAGTTCGCGCGACGACTCTGTGAGAGTCGCGTTGAACTGAGAAAAAGATAGACGCGAGCAGGCATTGCTCTCCTGTCCTTTTTTCCACCTTTGCTTATCTAACGCCCTGTTGAAGGAAAGAATGGAAACTATCTTCAGCGTTTTGATGAGCTGTAGGACGTTAAGCGTCATACTATTATATCATCGTGATACCTTACTTTATCTGAGGGATGTCCTGGGAACATCCGTAGGATATTGTTAGGATATCTCTTGGAGGTCTGTGCTGTATAGAAGTGTATTACCAATTATTCATAGCTGCGATTGATAATATGGTGACCTTTCCTAACTCCCGTCATCGTTAGAACCTTGAGGATATCAGTTCATGTTCCGTTAGATGAGCGAAGGTGCATCTTGCTCGGGAGATAACTGCATCCGTTAAAATGCGAATCCACTGCGGATGTTCTATATGAGAGAGACACGAAGACGTTTAGATCGATAATGATAATATATCGTTTATACCTGCGAGGTACGTTTGATGAAACGAGCAGTGGATCCGCAACTTCCAAATTCGTGCACGCGAGCTCGGATCGGCAAGATGCAACCGCGTATTATCGAGGGAAAGAGTATATTACATGCACATATGGATATACATACATCTCTTCGAAGGCTACAGAATCGTGACCCTTTCGGAAAGCACCGTATCTCCAATCCTAAATGATCGTGATTCAGCCAACGAATACGCTGCCAAACCATCGTATCAATGCGCGAAGGAACGAGAAAAAAAAGATAATGTATTATTTTTATAATTTGTCATCTTTGTATTGTTACGATGGTTGAGAGAACTTGTATAAAACACAGTAATGTTTAACTTAAAAAAAAAAGAATTGTGCGGCTCGCGTAAACGACATTCAACACGAACACACGATTAACACGCTACACACACGAAACGTAATATATCATATACCCCCCCCCTCCCTCCAAACGCGTGACAAGTTTGTCGAACAGATCAAACGAAGGACTTGAACAAAGTTTGTCGTAATTGTTTCTGACAAAGTTACAAGTCAATCCCAAGGATCGACGTATGTTGTATGAATTGCGTTGCATCATAAATTTTTGTAATCACAGCGGTTACTTTTGATTATTACAAAAATTCACTAAAATTTTTTTATAGAACCAAATCTTTTGTTGAAATTGAAGATTCTATATCGTTAATAATAAGCAATATGATAAATAAAGTTGACTTACGACTGTCGGAAACAGTTACAACAATATTTGTGCTCAAGGAATCAATCATGTAACTTTTCCTTCAGATGGAAATATGAAAAGTAAAAATTTTTTTTATGTATATGTGTTTATATGTACACACGTATACATAAAAATGTTCACTTTTGTTTCCGTTCTAGAGAAAAAAAATTACATGATCGATAACCAGACTCCATCTCGTGAACACGTGCAATAAACGTGTCAATCGACTAAACCGACCTATTTGTTAAAATTGCCATTGATCGTTATGTAGATGGGGAAACGATTGTATTGACGTTAGGGCGAAATTTTTCGATTTGTAAAATCATATCTGGTAGCGATATCGAAACAGAGTTTGGCCGCTTTTGCGAGAAACGCTCTCTGAGACTTTAAACTTGGTGCTACCAAGACCGCCGAATGCAACGACGAAGACCGCTAGTTGCACCAATTGAAGTGATCGATGTATTTTTTCCGAGAGTCCAGATATTCGGGATCTATTGGAAAATATTTTGAAGATATATTGATGAATTTGGGATCAACTTTTTTTAATGAAGATTTCTAGATTCTGATTAAATTAATAATCAAATGGAACCATATTTTTCAATGAAACTGCCAAGAAATTCATTAAGAATGAAATTTCGCTCGATATTTCTCCTGAGAGGAAAGTCAATTCCATGAATTCGTCAAAGTGTTCTTAATATAATTTTCTGGGAGATTGTCTAACGCAGAGTAGAAGAATTCATTACATCGAGAATAGCACTCGATCGATCGACGTTGGTGCAAACAATTGGTCCTGGATCGCGCTTAAAGGATTAAGTAGACCGTTAGAGAGCTAGAGCTACGTAAAAATAATTCATATCATTAAGAACACGAAATAGTGATTTCGAATTGGAAGCAATGTGAGAGAAAGAGAGGAAAAAAGAGAAAATAGTCGTTTCCTATTTGTCTCTCTCTTTCTCTGGACTGCGTTTTACAGGCCGCACACGTGTAATTACACAGCCGTGTAAAGCACACTGGGGCCCGTGGAGACGCGTATTTAGCTCAAGCTTTCCTTTTTATATTTTGTAAATACAGCGAATAAATAAAAATGGTGAGCATTTTTATATAGTTAATTTTATAATTTATTTACTACGGAAGAGAGACATGCCGTTCGTCTCTCTTCGCTGACCGTCGTCGCACGAGTGAAATCGATGAAATTTAAGAGAGTAAAATAGGAGCGTGCATACTACAGAGACACACGTTACACACGTATACATACACATAGACATACACGCGCACGACTGTAGATAATTTGTAACAATTGCTATTGTCAAGTACCACGTACACGTATAAAGCGACGTATGCTGATATATATCATTGCGTATTATACTGATAACGATTAATAAAAGGTAATGTTGAAAAATTGAAGAGTCCGTGCGCGAAAAAGCGACTGTGCAAGCGCCTTTTAAAATTTTATCCCTTATTATTCCTTGTTGTCTTCAGTAAACACATATTAATTTTTTTTAGATATTTTATTATAAACTTACTAAAATAGACAACGAAAATATACGAAATCTATATTAATTTAAAAATAAAATCGATTTTGCCTCTAGTTTATTAAAGCTTAAAAATTGTACACATTACGAATTAATGTTAATATAATAACATTTTAATAACAATTAAATATACACCAATTTTTTTACAAAAGCTTAAATTTATACAAATTATAAGTATCGCAGTTAAGCAGGTGCTATTTCGATTTCGTAAGTTTCTTCCCTTTTTATTTTGACAATTGTTAAATTGTAAGAATGGAATGGCCTTTTTTTATGAGATTCTATAAAATTATTTTTAACCGCATCCACCTTTTTTGCAACAGCTCCGTTTTGGAGGACGATATCCTCGAGTACTATCACCCATTAAGGGATTATATTCTAAAAATAAAACGTATGGATACAGCACATTATTTAAATTTACCTTAGATAAGTAAATCACAATAACGTAAATCTTACCTGACTTTAACTTTGACTTTGTACCTGTATTTGTACTCGTACTAGGAGTTTCATCATTGGTTGTACTACCTAGTCTTGTACCTACGTTTTTATTCTCCAGTAATTTCAAGACCTTTTGTCTCTTTTTTTCTTTCTCCTATGAGAAAAAGATAAATTATACTAATTTATATTTCAAAAATAAGTAAGTATAAAAATAAATTATCTTAACTCGCAAATAGTCACCTGATTTTTTTTTACATAAATAGACACCAAACAAATATTACAGAATAATTATGTTAAATAGATTATTACAGTGATTCTAAAAAATAAAATTTTAATTTTAACAACTCTTTTTTATTGCAAGTTTTCGATAGAATTGCACACTTAAAGATTCGTAAAGAATAGAAGAAAAAGAAAAAAAGAAAAAAAGAAAAAAAAATGTTAAATGATATTTTATAATTTATACTTTTTTTGCTATTGGAATATAAATATATCCCAGGTGACTATTTCCAGAGCAATGTGTAGCAAAAAGTACCTCTTCCTCTTTGATTTGTGCTAAGGTACAAGACTTGTTGTACGCCTCTTGCATCTTCTGTCGTGCCAATTCCACATTAGCTGACAACTGCGGTAATTCATCAGTTTCTAAACAAACAATTAATACCAAAGTGAAACAAGTATATATATATATATATATATATATATATATATATATATATATATATATATATATATTATATTGCAAATAATATTGTAAATTACTTGTTGCCTACTAATTAAGGATTTTTTTTAGATAAAATATTGACTCACTTTTGCCAAGTGCAGCATCTCGCTGGTTCCTCGCGACTTTCCAACTCTTAAATTTTTCTTGGATATGTGGAAACGTATAAAATGCAATGATCCCAAGTCCGATGATGTACCATCCCACAGACGCTATCGGAGCCCAAACTGTAATACAAAAGGCTCTGTAATTGCTTCGCGAGCTTGATGTTTACTCCAGGAAGTAAAACCCGCAATGACACGAATGTAAATATAAGAACATTAATCGGCACATATGCATGTAACTGCGATACATACTCGTTTGGAAATAGCTCGGATTATCAACGTGCTCCATACTCCTTTGTGTTCAAAGCGAAATTATCCAAGACAGTAACTTACATGTCACGACTCGATCTGTAATCTACAATACAATTTCAAAATTCATGTCCTATCAGTGTAGAAAGTCTGTAATGCACGTAATGCAAACCAGAGAAAAACCTCAGAGAAGACATGATGGCCCAAAACTTGTATCGCAAAATGCTGCAGCGCACTACTGCCCTCTGACAAAATGAATGTAAACTACATAGCAACGTCCACTTTTCTTACGGTACATCGTCCATTTTTTAAGACTGGAGATGATAAATCGATATTTAATTCATATTGGATGTGGGAAAAAGTTCGTGGCGTTTTTCCTGCTAAATGGCATTAAATGCTCAGCAGTCGGCAACTACTAATCGCATCGGCAACACTAGACGTGCGTTTAAAAAGTGACATTTTAACCTTTATTTTGAGCCGAAAAAGATTGAAATCGGTGAAGTGGATCAAAAATTATTTTATTTTGAAAATGGAAATAAATAAAGAAAAAATTCGTTACATTTTACAGTATCA
>Ga0157363_1006700_pt1 | contig 10870 bp, 4 predicted proteins | sample AttsexASBM1_FD_111477 | JGI IMG/M metagenome (GOLD analysis project Ga0157363, IMG submission 111477) | Fungus gardens microbial communities from leaf cutter ant in Ribeirão Preto, State of São Paulo, Brazil - Atta sexdens ASBM1 | ecosystem: Host-associated > Fungi > Mycelium > Unclassified ...
ATATGTGCATAGTAAATTGCCTTGTCATTCATTGCCTTTTCATGTGAGGCAACCAACGTGTGCTTTTGCAAAAGTTCAACATTACAACTTTACAATTTTCACAAATGCTTAATGTAGTAAGATAAACCGTCGTTTATCTTTACTGCCTTAGGTCTTATCTAGCTCACTGCGCAGTCTTAAACTATTAACGGTTTATAAGGAAGATACTTTCGAGTGCACATTGAAACTCACTGAGTTTGTTGTTTAAATACATTAAGATAATAGAAATAAACCGTCACATACAATATAAGATATACAGACTAATAAATGCAGTGAAAAATTAAATTTTTTTTTAGATAAAGAAGAGCATTTCAAATATTAATGATATAATATCTTATATTTTTGATAAAAAATTTTTGACCAAAAATTTTTAAATAAAATCATAGAAATATATTTGAACAATAAATGTCTGTTTGTTAATCTAATATATAATTGTATTACCTGAAAAACAGTACCTTTGTTATAATAATGCATATATTAATGTAAAATTAAGGACAACGAATTGAGAATAAAAATTTTAGAAACTTAAAATTTATATAGCATAAATTATTTAATAACAATATATAAACAATTTTTTCGATACGAGACTCATCATACAATTAATTTTATCAATATTCATTTGTATGGTTACAATGACAAAATAATTTAATACTAATTAGCATTCAGTGATGGAACTAGGAAACCAATTATTATGAGTGCGCTGCAAAACTTTACTGATATTAAGTAGTAATTATATTGCATGTAATTATTACATCGAGATATTTAAAATCTCGTTGTAATCGTTATTACATTTATTTTTTATAAAAATAAATGTAATAACGGTATTTCCACTGATATTTGTAAATTATAACTCATTCCTGAGTTTGCGAAAGAAGACGGTGTAAATAATCGTAACTTGACTTAATATGATTTTATCGTAAAGGATATATACTTTTTAATTTTTATTTTTGGTGTTCGCTTCGTAAATTGCACCGTAAATCAGACCATAAAAATTCGTAATTAACATAAATACATTTGTGAGTGCATAAAGATATAGAAATTATGTGTTGTGTTGTACGTTATATCAACATTACAAAATTGCATAAAAAATTATTACAACAAACATAAAATAATCATGATTCTTATTTATAATACTATGATAAGAATGCTCTAACTCATAAGTCCAGGCTATAATCGAATAGAAATAATAATTAGAAATTATTTTGCATAAATGATTTACTATATTGATGAATCGGATATATCGCGCAAGTGATAATTGCGTATCATCGTTCGGCAGTAAATTGTAATATGGATCGTACTATCATAACTGTTGCAGTAATAATGATAAGACGTTTTAAAAATGACACAGATAGTAATATTTGTCAGGGTCATGGAGGGATCATTCAAAAAATATATTATATGTGTACGAAACTTGATACAATAGCGGATATTCAGTCGAGAAAATGAGGCTCATCGCTCTTTTGTGTTTGCGCGAGCGTCCATCATTTATATTGTAAGATGTAGATTTATGTGGCCTCTCTTTCTCTTTCCCTCTCTATCGTAATATAATTTTCGTTCTAAAAATACGCTAATTTGTATGATGTTGCACTGAAATATAAAAAAACGTTAAATGGAAATTGCACAAGTTCTCTTCGCATCTCAATGATCACCGACAGACAAATCGTGTAATGGGCGGATGTGATCGAAATATATTTCTATAGTCTCGAAAATTGTTTACTAGACTTCGTAATGCTACACTTTAACGAACTTTGTGTTGATGGATGCACGTATACACGCACGCATTTGCGAATGTATGTATACAGCACGATGCGACGAGATCGGATACGATCTGATCGACGACTCGCTATTTCTGCCGGTACAGTCTTTGGCAAAAGATCAGTGAAGACCGAACTGACTAGCAGGTTCACCAGTGTCCCTCGACCACGGCTATATAAAATAACATTTTATCGCTGGCCAGTCATACGGTGGTATTTGATGCGTAAAATGTTAAATCAATTGCCTTCGTTAATAAAACTTAAAGGAATCCCAACATTCTCAACGTAAAATTTAATTTCCAGCAATAAAATTTAAAATCAATAAATGTTAAAAATTTTTCTTGGAAACCTAATTTTATAAATTTATATTTGAAGCAATATGTTTAATAAATTGCAATATGTTTAATAAATAGAAAGTAAAAAGAAAAGATAATATTTTTCAAATTATCTTTAACAATTTATTTATTATGAAAAATACTAAAAGTGCTTAATAATGAATATATTAATTTTCATTTTATCTTGATTGAAAAATACAATATACTAAAAACTATATTAAATAGAAATCTAAAATTTTATACTTTTTGTTTAAAAATGTTTAAACTGTTTAAATTGTTTAAAAAAATTATAAATTATTTTATATTGCTGTATTAAATGTACTAATTCAAAATAATCATTATGAATAAAATAAAAATAATAATTTTTATAAACACATTTGCATGTTTAATAGAATAGTTTTTGTTATTACAAATTTATTAAAACAACACAGATTGATAGTATAGATTTTATTGATTTATTTTTTTATTCTTTACAATTAATAGCTAAAATTATTGTTAAAAATAATACAATGATATATAAGTAACATAATTACGGCAATTACAGATAAAAGATATACAATTTATCAAAAAGTTGCATGCCAACTAATGAATATTTTAAGACTAATTTTAGATATTATTCTAATCGGATCGTTAACATTCTCAACATTTCTAATTTAAATATATAGAAATATACCTTGCATTTCTGAGGAACGAATTGTCATTGAAAAATGAGACATTAAGTATAATATTATCATATTCTTATTGCCTTCTAAGATACCTTCAATTTTTCTGAACAATAAACCAAGGTATGCAAGTGTGTTGATTATAGTTATATATTAATATATTAATAATTAATATATTAATAATTATAGTTATATTCAATATTACATAAAATTTTTATCGTTTATTATCTAGAAATTTACATTTTGTATACTTATAACATATGTTGTAGCTTAAATTTTGCAGTAAACTCAATATGAATTCTCTATATCCTAATGATATGAAACTCTATAGGTATCCTAATAATCTTGAATATAATAGATATTCGAGAAGTAGTTAATATTATTGCACAGTCACATACAATATTATATAGTAGCAAATTAATAGAATGTAAATTTTACGATAATCTAAAAGATATTTATATATGTGTGTGTGTATACGTACAACAGTAAGTCACGACCACATATATTGTAATATCATATAGTATAAAATAAGTCGAGAATGTTTTGTGTTATACGCACGTGTGCATATAACAAGAAATTGGTTGTATGAAATTTCAAGCAACTAATATTTACAGGGCATGAATTTAAAGAATTACACAGTTAGCCAATACATCTATTTTCTTGAAAATAATATAAAAATATATAAATGATAAATTAATGTTCTTATATGTATCTTATAATAATATATCTTCCATTAGAAAGTTAATCATTACCTATATCTTGTAGAATATTTTTTATACATTGAAATTTGTTTTGTTGGATTGCACAACGGAGTTTGAAAAAGAGATTTTGAATTAATTTTGAAATATATTGTAAAATTGCTCTTAGGAGCACAATTTATCTTTTGATTTATTTGTTGAAATAATCAGATTGCACTTGTATTGAAACACGCACATTTTTTTGCACGCACATTATATTTAGTTTCTTAAAATGATTCAACTTATTTCTTCGAGTATAAAAAAGAAGAATAGATAGATTAAAAAATGAAATAAATATAATCTTATTAACTAATATGTTTCATCTTTTCTTCTCTTTCTATTTAGAAACGCAGAATGTGATTTGAATACGAGTTTCATATACAAAGTACAAATTGTAAAAAATTAAAATAACAAAATCATTTTAGGGCTACAAAATTTCTTATTTAAATAGAGAAAAAATTGCTCGCGAGCAATCTTTTGTATAATTGAAAATTGTGTTATTAAAAATCATATATTGACATAAGATTTGTGAGAAATAAGAGAGATTTTTTTTTTTTTTTATGGAAGATCCTTAATACGAATGATATAGTTGTTCGAATAGTCGTATTGTATCATTTATAAATATTTTGTATTACTTATGCATGTAAAAAGTGAATTTTTTCATTACGTCATACTTTGCCGAACTAAGAACAATTTCGAACATGACGATATCTGATATCTTTTGATGGTGTTGTTCGCGAAATGATCTCCGGATACAAATTGTTCACAATGTATCGAAACGTCTATCATACACACTAAGGTGAGCAGAAAATATTCCTGGTCGAAATTCGTCCTCGAGTGATGCGCACAACACGCAGAACATGAGTGCGTGCGTGCATACGTGATTGTATAGTGGTTTACACGCATGAGGTGATGGTAACATGAACGTGGTAGAACACGCGGTTCGTTGCGATATGCGTACACTCGAGGAGTTGCATGCTGATCGTTTATGGGTAACTAAATACGGCTGGGAGGAACGGACGAACGGGAGTAAGAAGGAGAGCAACTCTGTGGAATTATAGGGAGTAGGGAGAATGAGCCAGAGAGACAGGTAGAGAAATCGGGAAAGAGGAAATGAGATGGTAAAATCGGGTGAAAGAGAGAGAAAGGATAATATCTAGAATGAAGATGGAATACAGAAAATGAAGGAAAAGAGAGGAGAAGAGGTATAACGTCGTATTTTTCGTCATTTTTTGTTATTTCTTTTTTTCATATCGCCGCAAAGGAGTTTATAAGCAGCAAAATGCCAAAGTAATACTCGGCATGCACGCGAGAAACGCGATAAATCGAAGGGTACCAATGCACGAAAGAATTCAGAAGCAGGTTTGTCGAGGCAGAATAGAGGCGCTCCATTTTTTTTATCATTGCGTGTCGCGTCGCGCCAAATGCGATTAAATCGCTCTCGCGCGATTCTACCGGGAAAGATTGCTACTCAAGAGGGAATATTTCGTACGCGGCATATGCAGAGATATGCGAAATGCAATCTTACCTTTCGGAGAAAGATGGTCAGATGATCAGATGATTTTAAGGTTGCAACTTAATTAATTGGAATTAAAAAAATTGGAATCAAAATGCAGATATCTATATTTGTTGAAAGATTATCAAATTTCTCATATCTTTGAATAATTGAAACACAATATTAAAACCGGATGTATATTTTACCGCTCAATTTGCATATTTTTTTAGATAAAAATGCTAATCTAATAATTTATGCTAATTCTGAATAATTTTAGAACTAACTAGCATATGTTATGTCTTCTTATGTCGACGTAACATTTGCATAAGGAACTGCAATGATCACATAGTATTCGCTTACCTTAGCGCATGTGTAATAATTCCGTTATGGGCAGATAATTGCCACATTACAATTTAGAAAATCGCTAGTAGACATAATAATTACAGTTCACATCGTACGCGTATATTCTTGTAATTTTTTCTGAAATGTCATCGTTAATGTGATACTTTCGAATGAAAATAATTGTTATTATGTAACTGGAAAGTACAAATAGTAGGAAATTTATATGTACAGATACAGAACATTTGTCGCTCTGTCTTTTGGAGCACATTGTTTTCGTTCTAAAATATTAGATATATTTAGGAATGTATTGTCAAATCTTTTAATTTGAAATTTAAAGGAGATGATGTAATTTCTTGTGATTTTTAAGAAATAATTTTATAATAGAAAGAAATGAATAATATAATTTATTTTTCAATACTACTAAAAATTATTATTCATTCAAGGATATAAAATAAAAAAAAAACGTAAATTTAGTTTTTTAGTTTTTGAAAATGTTATTTTAGGAAATACAAACAATCTCTATTTAAACGTTTTAACATTTATGTCGTTTTGTTGTTTATGATTTGTCATAAAATTGCAATATAAGTCAGTAGCTCAAAATCAGTTAATCTGTCTGATGAATTTTTTATTCAATTTACTAATAGAATTAACTGTCGCCTGTTTATTTCAAGCTACAAAGATCAAGGTTAACGGCTAATTATCAAAATGCTTAAATTATCCGAGGCTCATTCATTCAGGAGATGAGAAGGAGCTGTAATTCGGCTACTTTCTTTTAAGAGCTATCATAAAGCAAGTAATGTTCAGTCAAGGCCGCCGACTGGAGAAATTACAGGGCTGAATATACAGTCGTTCATACTGGCTTGTGGTGCAACGTTGATTCGTTTTTGGGCGAACGGCACTTACCTACAGAATAGTCCCAGCATTCTTTATCGTTCCTCATGTTCGTAAAGTTATCCGCTTCTCATGAATTTTACGTAAATGATGGTGTGTTAACCGACCTGGTAGCAGAGTCTGTTGCCGAAGGCAGCGAATTAAACCATTGACGCCTACTAGCAACTCCGGTTACTGTGCACGATATTAGGCGTCATCCACACGCAGAATGTTGCTTTAAGTACGATGACAATTCTAATAATTATTTATTGCTAAGATAATATTTGTTTTTTACATTTTCTATCGAATGATGTCTAGTCGAGCTGGAAACAGCTCGTATGATAGAAATAACAATTTCTACCATACGATTACATATTCCATATGTATGAAAATAAACAACTTTGCATGATCGAAGATCGAATACATATAATATAATGGGCCGAGACCGCTCTTTGAAATACAGCTCGGATATTAACATTAATGAGAACTGTTATTAATGCTGATGAAGTTTGCGAAAGAGCCAATAATTTTTCATCCACTATCATATAATCTTTGGAGAGAATCTAATTATTCGCAAGTTCTCCAACTTGCACCGCAAACTTATAATGGCTAATGATGATTCCACCAGTCCTGAATGCTGATAAGCATATCCATATCATTCTCCGCATTAATTCTGCTAAAGATCACTTTTCAAATGATTTTCGTTTGAGATACATTCTTAATCGGATCCCTTCAATTAGTCACACATAAAGACGAACCTGCCTTTAATTAAGCGCCAATTGAGAAATCGTCGTCGAGGGACGGCTGTAAGAAGCGATCGTCTGCAGGTGCATCGCAACAGTTACGAAGGAAACCTGTTTTACGTGTCGAATTTAATGTAAGAAATAATTAGGTCTTCTCAAATATTTGCGAATTGCGTATATATAGTTGCTTATTTCATCATCAAGATTCGATATGCGTGCAACTTTTTCACCGCATTATAACAAAGTCTTGTCAAAATATTCTAACATTTAAATAATTTGTTTAATATTATTCTTATATTATATCTGTAAAATTGCTAAACTTTTAAATACAGATTTATATTTCCAAAATTATATATACTGCTTATACTGATAAATATTAATAAGTAATTATGTTGCTTGAAAATAATACTTGAAAGTTTTTTGAATAAGTATACATTTATATATTAGCACAAATGTGTTTATTATATTATTATATTATTATATTATTATATGTGTTTATTTATTTGTACTTCAAATTTTTATTTGGATATTAATTCAAAATCAATAATTTTTAATATACAATATTATTATGTTCTTTTTCAGATCAAAATGTATATTGATTTGTCTTGATGGAATTGCTTGCTTATTAATATTGATCTTGCGTTGTTTTTTCTGAACAGAAATGCACGTTAATACCGTGTTCGAGTATTTTACGTTGCAGATCACGGAGCAATTTAATCGACACATACACACCTTCTTTTACTTAATTCAGCTCTCTTACGCTTATGTGTTTTATTGCTTCGCCCTCTCTGACTACTTGCTTATCCTGTTTATATCGCATCTGTGAGAGTGCAACGGTTCATTTTTTTTTACTTCTTCTTCCGCGAGATGGCGTTTGCTGAGTTTTTTCTCAATGCATTTGATCACGTAATACGACATCGACAAGAATTTAAAAAACAGCGTAACTTTTTGTTGCATTTGCTCTTAAAAATATTACTGCAGAGATAAGAAATTTTTCTCGTAGTAAACATTTAATATTTTTTTTTTTACAATATTTTACAAAAATAAGTTTATGTATACATATATATGTTTAGTATTTTTTATCTTTAACCTTTAAAGGATGAGGATCTATTTTTTAAATCTTATACTGGGTTCCCACAAGGTGTGAACCACGAATGTGAACATAGGAGTCAGCAAAATGTTTTCCATAAATTATGCCCTCGCCTAGAAAAAATCCTGCTGATGCCTATGTTAGTTCACATCTTGTGGAAACCTGGCATTACAGTTTTTTCCTAAGTAATATTTATTATAAATTTATTATTTCATTATATTCCTTGCCTCAAAATTTGACATTGTTTAGTAGCCACTATAGTGACTTTATATAAAAAAAATAAAGATTAATGATGTATCGAAATTTTAATAAAGTAACTTATTCATTGATTGACAAAATAGAGTGCTTCTCATTTGATGTAATTTAAGCATATAGCATACACATTCGGAATATAAATCGATAACGAGATAAAAATGTCTATGTAACTATTTCCACGATTTAAGTCGACAGTATTTGAGAGTCGAGAGAAAGTTCTGAAAGGTTGAGAACCACAAATATATAAAGATGCGAAAGTCAGTAAATATGCATGCAACTCAGTTTGGAATTACGAGTTACGAGTTTTGAAGATGGTCGATGAAATTATGCATTTCAGCCAATTTTGATTCGTATCAGCCACAAATCGATCTTGACGATAATTATATGGTTGAACACGTCCGGTTACATCTTTGCTTTTCGTGTAATGCTCGTCATATGTCTTAAATCGAATTCGCCCGTCTATAGATATCTTGCGAAATACCACGTGCGTACAATTCATGATTCGTTATCAGAACGATTCGGTCTCCATCCAATCACGACGTGACGTTATTTTTTTTTGTTATTTTCCTTGTTCCTGTTACCGTATGGAATGCGCTGCGCCATCGTTACAAGCGCACAACATTTTCAATGGATCTCAGACCATATCGCAAATCCCCGTCTTGATACTTGACACTTGGCGTGTACAGTTCGATATCTTTTATCGCGTTTTATTCTTGTTACCTGTTTCTTAGTACGAAACTTAACTTATTACGAACCTAATATTTCGCTTGTCACGCAATACGCTGTTGAGCTGTGCCCTGTTATTATAAATTATACTGCATATCGTGACGAAGCCTATCAAGTTACCAGACGCTCCAAGTTTTTTTTTAGTAGCAGAATTGAGACTTTACCAAATTTATTTTCTATAATAACCGTAATGTGACGATATATTCCAATAAATGTAAAAAAATTATAAGCAGATTTCGAAATCAAATATTTGAAAATGTTATTCGTATAGAAATATAGAATATTTTAGAAAGAACAGAAAGAGAGGTAGATAATTTAAACTGATTTATCAATTGTTTTGATAAAATAAGAGAAATTCTATTATTTCGTATTATAATTAATGCACGGAAAAAACACAGTTGAAAACTTCACTGATTCAGCAAATCTACAATCATAATATACAAACAGTCAAATTTCTATGTTAAAATATTGTAGCAAAGTTGACAGCTGAATAACATTAGCGATTTGTTAAACCATCAAATCTTCTTAGTTGTGTTGAATTCGCGTAGTAAATTATAGGTTTGCTGTACCACCCAATTAATTTTTTTTTCGTGTTGTAATATTAATATGCATATATACCAGTAGTAATATTAATATGCTCTACATGAATGAGTTGAGTTAAATTGTATAACAGATTTTGATTTTAACAATTTAAATTTCCGAAGATTATTTCTTACGTGTCTTACATATTAAGAAAATGAAGACATATTCATAGAAATGTTGATTTTAATTATTATTAATATTTTATTATTAATGAAAAGTAATTTATAATTGCGTGCACAAAAGATGTAAAAATCTATGAGACATAAAACTTATAAACTGTAATAAGAATTCCGTCACCATCTTAATTACTCGATACATAAAACTCAATAAAGTTTTTATGAGAGAGACACGCTAAGGACGTGAACATTACTTTTTTACTGTCGTATGCTCAGTTTCAGCGAAATTAGAGTTCTGATTCCAAACTCACTTGTTTTATATCGAGTTAGAGAGATTTACGATCTTTTCCCGAAACAATTCGATGCTGTCGTCTCATGTGAGGACATTTCCGGTGCTGCACCGGCATCTCCGGAACGCGTAAAACCCGTTTCTACCGCAAGAACAGACGCCGCGGCTCAATCAGTAAATTCAGCCGCAAGTGGAGTATCAACTGTGGCATCGCATGTGTCTGTATTTGTTCTGTCCGAATGCTGACTATCGCATCCTGGATCTATTTCGACATTTTACGATCATTCTTATCCCGTTACATCTCCTTTCCTCATTCTCTACCTTTTCTCAGCACGATGCTCTCTCTGAAGCTTTTCTTTTCGTTCAATAACCGCAACAGAGATTTTCTTGACTACTCTCTTTACTATTAAAGACGAAAGATTTATCGAGAGATATGACAGTTAAACAATAAAGAAAATAACAACAAGAAAAAAAGAACATTTAATTTGTAAAAAAAGAACATTGAATTTTTGCACGAAAAGTACAAAAATGACATGATAGAAAGTTTAATTTTATTATCAAAATCAGTTTAAAGTACAGAGTCTCCCAGAATTCTCGACTTAACTAATATAATGGTTCTAACAAAATTAAAATTAAAAAATTATTTAAAAATTTTTATTCTAGATAATTTTTTTAGATACTCTTTAAATCTGAATCAGTGGATCACTGATATCAGTGCCAAGTATACCACTGATATCAGTGAATTAAATGTGAAATCCCTAACCTAGCTAATCTTTATTGTGTGATCTAACTAAATTTGTTTACAATTGTTTAATGCTTAAATTCGATGAATATG
>Ga0157363_1006701_pt1 | contig 10869 bp, 8 predicted proteins | sample AttsexASBM1_FD_111477 | JGI IMG/M metagenome (GOLD analysis project Ga0157363, IMG submission 111477) | Fungus gardens microbial communities from leaf cutter ant in Ribeirão Preto, State of São Paulo, Brazil - Atta sexdens ASBM1 | ecosystem: Host-associated > Fungi > Mycelium > Unclassified ...
AATTAGAGAAAAACATAGAAATAATTCAAAATTTTATATTTATTCTAATTAATAAATTTTTATATTTATTCTAATTAATAAATTTTTTTCGGAAAATGTGTGATTATTTTCATAAATATTTAATTGAATAAAATTTGATGTGCTTTTAAAAATTATATTTTAAAAATTACGTTATTTTTGAGAAATGCGCTACAGGTATTTATTTTTTGGAAATATTGATTAGTTTTTTGCTCTGCTTTAATTTGGATTTCATCTATTTGTTACAGAATCATCGTAGAGACTTTGATATACCTCTGCTGTTGCGCATCGAGTCGGTAAGTAATAAATTAATTTTTTTTTAACATTACACAATTCAAAAAAGATAAATTTTGTTACATGTAATGTATTCTTATTAAATTTATATCTATATTCCATAACAATTTATTAAAAATTTAAAATATTTAAACGATTATAACATATATCTAAGTTTAAATTTGACTCTAATTTCTATTTTCTTCATATTTTTATTATTCGAATATATCGAAAGATATTGAAATTTTGTTGATATAAAATCATATTAAATCTTATTAAAATTCTCTTATTAATTAATGTTTCGATATTGATTTATACTTGTGTCGCGTATGTTACGTGTTTGCTGTTGAATTTTTAGTCGCTCACTGCGGTAGGTAGTTATCAATAATTATTTATAATTATTATGTTCAAAAGAATGCTTGAAAAAAGATGATATATTAATATTACATCAGCTATACGTCAGACCACGACAAATCAGTGTTCGCAATTAGTCAAACGACCGTCGCCGTGTATACAGAAAACTCGTCTCGTTTAATGCGTTGCAGTAAGTACTCTGCGATGTAGCCGGATAAGTACGCCGGATGTTGATTCGTCGTTTGTAGCAGCGATCGTTCATCACGGTTGTTTCTTCGGGAGATGAGGCGGCTTCCGCTGCCGGGTCGGCTTTCGAAGTATTCCCCTCCGCAAGAGAGTACAATTGCGGTCCCGTCGAAGCCATCGGGCAAACAGTTTCCATTCGTTTGGAAACGTTTCTAATCTGCCAATACAGCGGATCAATGAGCGGCGGACCGAATTAACCGCTTCCCATTTCGACAGACCGCGATATAGCGGGGATTATTAATTTTGCCAATAACGCCGCGAGGGTGCCTTCTCTCGGCACAGATGGCGTATCACGAGTCAATATACTTTTCCACCACGAAACCCTCGCATTGCGGGAACACGTGACGGGTTCTCTGAATTTTCGTTACGACCGCTAATTATTTCTTTGGACTTGCGTCTATCGCATATGGTTGTTCATTGATTAAGGTGAGATAGAGAAATCGCTGAATAAATCGCGCTAAAATAATCTTACTTAAAATATCGCAAAGCAATATATTATAGAAATATTTTATGGGGAATGAGAGATAACATTGTTAATAAAATTTCAAGACTATTATATATTTAAAAGTATATTAATCATGATTTTTAATCTCAATGATTATTTTGTTAGTGGTAGATGATACTAAAGCTATTATTGATGTGCATAATATTATAAAAGAAAACCTCTATTACTTATTATTACTGACTTCACTGTATTGCTGTCTCGTGCACGTGCAATTAACTAACGCGTGATATTTATTAACTCTGTCATCTTTTACGATTTACTTCGTGGAAAGTATTGCGAGACGGCGCCTCTCGTAAGACGATATTATTCCGTGCCCGATGTTTCTTTCTCAAGGTTTACTGCAATCATTGCGAATTTACATTTCACTTAAATACGACGAACTGTCCGTGCACGTACTTATACGACATGCGGTGTACTCGAACTTGTCTGAGTATACGACGATGAACAGGAGAGGAGAACGCGAAGGAAAAGAAAGAAGAAGAAAAAGAAGAAGAAGAAAAAGAGAAGATGATGAAGAAGGCGACGAAAGGGAGTACGAGGAAAGGAGGGAGCAAAGGTGGGAGAGAAAACCGATGCTCCTGCCAGAGTCAGGACACGATCATGGACCATGGACCTGTACGGAGAGGAGAATAAAGTAACCTCCTCTGTATATATGCGTGTATGTGCTTCTACATACGGGACGAAGGAGGAAGAGGAAGATATAAAGAGGATACCGGGTGTAAGCAAGAAAGGGAATGAGGAACACAGCGCTACGACGGCGAAGGTGCGGTAAAGAGAAACGCTGGAGGAAGGATAGAAAGAGAGAGAGAGAGGGGCCACAGATAGAGATAGAGCGGAGAGCGGCCGCGCGTTAGAGTGCGGGACAGAGATAAAAGACGAAGAGAGAGGAGAGAGAGGACAACCCCCTCTTCTTCCTCGGGTTGTGACTCCGAACGCCGGCGATATCTCGACCAATCAAATCACGCCGCGGGCTCCGCCTTTTATCATTATTTTACTTGTTTTCCCTTTACTTCACCCTCATTGGATGACATTCCCCGGGCCATATCGCGAGATAAAAAAGGCATCCGCTCCCAGAAGAGGACTCCATGCTTCCTCCCGGGGTCTGGTGTCCTCCGGTATCCTCCTGATACCTACCTTGGTCCAGCAGAGACCTCCTCCAGAGGGGGACCTTCTCCCGCCGCTTTCGCGGACTCGCTCCCTGCCTGGCCTTTGCACGTGGAACTTATACGCGATGCTATGAAACTCTGACAGCGTCGTGGTTTGACTTTGTGCCCCCGAAACCGTGCGAGCCAAAAGCGAGTTCGTAAATTATTATACTGAGCGATCTACCTTTGACTTTGATGCATCTAAGAGTTCACGATAATAACTACGTCAAGCACGTGAAAAATTTTGATCTTAATAAAATTCCGAGGGGAAAACATCTCTATTTATCACTTAGGAAAGACTATCGTCAAATATCTATCGATATATCTTGATATTGGATAACAATTATTTATCGTTATTCTGGAATAGCTACAAAGTTATCTTTTTGTAGTACTTGTCCGTTTACTATATCTATTCAGACTTGTGCAATAATTCATTTAACAGATTTATTTGTCGTTTCGTTCATTTCTCGGCGAAATTAAATCAGTGACTTACAATTAGGATCTCTTTCCTTGGAGAAAGCCAGCGATTATTCAAACGATCGAAGACTCGATTTAAAAAATCGGTTCGATTCGTGAGCTTCGCGGTCATGACGGGAGAAACGAGGATGGGAATCGCGACTGTCGCGGTAGCCGCGGGTGAATTCGTATCGATTCGTCCGATGCGTTGGGGACGTGATTGACGAGATTCACTCGTCAAGGATTATGCGGTTCGTTGGTTGAGACCGACGGTTTTGGGGCATGAATACGTAGACAAATATATACATATAACGGCGTATCCGTATTTGCCAGTGGCCGTTTCCCAAATCACGGAACTTCAAAATCGCCCCAGGGACACATGTCTACAACGTCTACTATAGCGGAATATTATGGCCCAACAAACATGGGAGCAATAACTTTAAACTAGCTTGGTAATTCCATAAAATTACCAATATTATTAAAGCGCGAAATTGATGTCACCAGTAAGCGTCTGCTTTTCAATTTGGCAATTTTCGTTGCTTTATCCCTTTTAGTTCTATCTTTTTTTATTATTATCTAAATAAATCATATTTGTAGGATATTTGTAGGATAAAAATAGCGTTACAAAAATCACTTTACTTGTCTAATTGCATTACGAAATAATTTTTAATTTTCATTAAGAAAACTACTATGTAGAATGATTTTTCTAACTAAAAATGAAATTCAACTTTTCTAATAAAAATGCTCTTGAATTAAATTTGCTGTTACAATTTTAACGGGATCGTTTTAATCGATAGGATTTAAAATATATTAGTATTTAATTTCTAGAATTAAAAAAATCTAGTTGTCGATTTCTGTCGTATCACAACAATTGCAGATAGAAATTTATTTTTTGCTATTTAACTTCAGCTGCGGTCGCGATGATCAGTCAGTTCTCCAATCGTCTGTCGTGCATTTTAGACGATGTTGAAGTCGCGAGCCACGTGTCGGGTTGGTAATCCACGACGCATAAATTCTCTCGCGTGCCACTCGCGGGCCCTCAAGGGGGGAAAAAAAAAGATTCGGTCGCACCTACGTATGTCTCTGATCTGACATTGCATACGTTGCATTGTATGTATATCGGATGGTGTAGACGAGATGATGAAGAAGAGGGGAAAGGGGGATCTCACATACCTAGAGAGAAACAATGCTAGTTAGAGGGGAACTACGAGGAAGTGACGATGAGAATGAGAAATAAGGAGGGAATCTATTTTAGTTCGAATTCGGTTAAGAGATTTGTATCATTAAGAGTAACATGATATTTTTACTACATACTTTTTTATTGCCTGAGTTCATCTGTCAACCATGTCGATAACGATTAAAAATATACACATATAATTGATATATTTAATCATATACATTTTTTTTTTCTTGTCAACTACTATTTCTTCTATTTATTTTTATCGAAAATCTTAGCTTGATTCATTTCCCTTATATTTTTATTCTGAAATATTTGAAAAATATATTGTTAGAGACTTTAGCAGAAGCTACATGAATCATAATTATCGCTGTTAATTATATATTATTCTAGATAAGAAAGCTTTCTCGAGATTATGTGCGAATGAAATATTTTTGTTTAAAATATTTTTCGCTTTGTGCAATATAATATTATATTTCTTCGCAATAGCGTGATGTCCAGACGAGTGATGCATTCCGACGGGAATTTCGAAATTTTTTCCGGCAGACGGTTCGATCGGTGCATTTCCCGTGGCAGGCGGATAGTGATTTGTTCGAAAAGCAATATAGCGGGTTATCACCGTTGTGGAGGAGTACGAGGCGACGAAGGAGGCGCGGATGAGCGCGCGGGACGAGCGTGGGGGCTCCGGAAAGGGGGAAGGTACGAGGGGTGCCCTTTTCCTGAAATTTGCATGAGGTATTAAAGCGCGGTGGCTGCGTTCACCAGCGGAGCTCCTGTTTGCCGACACCGAGTGCGGAGGATCAAAGGCCCTCTGCCAGGCTTACGTCTCTCTTCTCTTCGGGAATGAGTGATGGGAAGGCAGAGAGGGAAGTAGGAAGAGAGACAGAGAGAAAGGGGAAACAGGCATAGAGAAAGAGAAAGACCAAGAGACAGTCCGAAATAGAGCAGAGGGATTCGCCGTCAACCTCTGGCTCGCATCTAGAAAGGCTCTCATCACGACAGCCAACTTCAGATCTTCGATATCGCGATCTTTGTCGTTAAATCGTCGATCGTACGGCTGATTTCTTTCTTCGACGCGAGATTTCAACTACTTGTGTTACTTCTTGCCGTAGGTTTGGCGAGACGCACCAAATCTACTCCCGACTGACTTTGCCGTTCGTGTTTGCTTTTGTCGACAATGCGCGATTTCGCTTTCCAAATATTCGTGGAATCTTAATAATTCGTTAATAATCAAATTTTGAAGCAAAGCTACTAATCCTTTGGATTGATTGAATAACCTAAGTATTTATCTTGAATTTACTAATGATAATGAAGAACAATAAAATCAATATTATGAACATAAGTCTCACGAAATCTTATTTTTAAATTATATAAGACTAATTTTTTAATGCAAAATATCAAGACTTTTCTCAAGAATGATATTCTATTCATGACTTAAGTATTCTAAGACTAATAAGTAATATAACTAATATATCGTAAATAAAAATATAAAAACAATCTTTATATTCCTATTTTTAAATTTTAGTGGTTTCACACAATGCTTGAATAGAATTTCTTAGCAGATATAATTAACTCGTTAATGAGAATTAATCGAATCTTTTGATTCTTGTTACGCGCGTTGTTAATTCGTGTCATGAAAAAATATAGTATGGCGCCGACTAAGGATCCTTGGGCAGTGGACAAATGATATTCCGAGAATGTTAACGCGCGTAAGCGTATTCTTGCTCGCATCGTGTCCTGTAAAAACGTTCGCTGGCAGTGATGTATGCCGACGAAGGCACGCATCGCATAAGTAAGGAGGGCCTTGAGCCGATTCATCGGCTAACCGGAGGACTAGGCCCCCCGAAACTACTCGTCGAAAGAGCTTCTTTGGCTCTCCGAGATAAAAATTTCGGCAAGAACCAGACGCTAACTTGATCTTTTTAAATATAAATTTGTCATTGCGAAAAATTATTTGACCGATATCTTTTTTAGTTTTCACAAGGAAAACGATCCTCAGTCCAGTTTCCTTTTAGAGCTCAAGCATTAGCATAATGCGCAACTTGTATGGACGTGACCTTTATTTCACTTTCAGTAATCTATAGAAACGTTTCATCTTACTGAATCATTGCCAAGATTAATGACCGTTGCGTCAATTTAACAACGTCTGTATATAGGTTTTGTAAAATTTTTTTCGAGCCAACATATAATCGTTTGCTACCAGATCGCCAAAATGAAATATACAAAAGAAATTATCTGACATCATAAAACTATTGGTTACCCTCTGGCATTTTCGGACGCGATAATAAAGTTAGTATCTTTCTGACATACTCGACGGAATGATTCACGAGGCATAGGATCGCAGTAGCAGCGTTCCTCTCGACAGCTATGCGGGTGCCAAACCACATTTTAGGCGAGCTATCCACGGCATACCTTAGCTTCCAGCATAGGTAAGGGTAAGGATATCATTCCACCGGCTCGTCCTGTCGGCCGGTAGACAGTCGGGCAGGCAAGGCAAGCACAGGAACACGTTGCCGGCACGTTGCGCCGTTTGCATCAAGAGAAGGGGAATGCAAAAAGGTCGCGGCCCGGGCCGGCCCGTCGCGTTTTACAAATTATTCAATTAGCCCCGCGAATTAAGGTATGCATATTCATCGCTCTCTGATACGCGTATGCGCGTTTCCTGCGAAATATATACTATACCGAGTGGTGCGCGCGGTCCCGGGGCTCCACCCCGGACGACGGACGACCGGGCCGCAGCCGACGCCGCCGACGCGACGTCACGACGCATAAACAATTCGTGCACCCGCGCGTTAGACGCTCTAACGAACTCGCAGCTGCATCCGAAATGCATCCGTTTTGCCGGCGACGCGCGGCAGGATAAGGGGAGGGAGAATACGAACCACCCCGCTCGCGTATTCCTCCGTGTTAGCAATGCAGTTGTGCGGATATATGTGCATGCCGATCTCCATGCAGCGTGGCTCGTTTTTCGAGCTGGTTCGTTCGCGAAAAATCAGGGAAAAGGGGGTTGAAAAGATTTATACGATATGTACGTTGTTTTTCTTCTTTTTTTTTTTTGGCACCCTAGCTAAATCTTCTCTATTGCTTATATGAACTGCTGTTGATGTAGTCAAACCGATATCTTCGCGATGAAAATCGGTTTTGTCATCGTTCATTCAACTTTTAATAAAAAAGTAAAGACCGCGTTACGATAGGGACTAATTTTATGAATATAAGAATATTATTTCTTATTCTTTAATAAGAATTATAGATGATTTCGAATATAATGATTTACGATTCTAGTTCAATTTTCTCTCTCATGTTTTGTTTAATCCTCCTTATCGAATGACAATAATAATGCTTTTTCGATGCAATACGAGAAAAATATTCTGAGGTTGGTGATGCGTAAATTATTCATAATGCAATAAAATACAATTCGCAACCAATTGGGATGTACTTACCGCGGAGGCAAACAGATATTTTTTTTGTATTGGATTTATTTTTGGAGTCACAAATATTACTATTTTATATAATGTTTAATATAATATTTCCACTTTTTAAAATTGGTCGAGAAAAAATTAACTAACTTTTTTCTCGATCCAAACACACGAATTTTTATTTTATTTCTCACTTCCGTACAATGCACGTGATTCGATATGTCATTGTTTCTAGCTATGCAATTCGTCTCTCAAGCGTGTAATGAAATTGCGTTAGCGATTTTGCGTATCGATGTCGTACGCGTCGCTCCGTCGCGTGATAACTGAGCGAAACGCAAAGACCGAAATTAATTGGCGACGCGGCGCGGCGCGCAAACCACCGAGAGGCGATGCGGCTGCATTATTATTTCTTCCGGTAGATAAAACTGCGTGCGGCAGTGGGAATAAAATATCACGTATGTGAAATAGACGCGCACGTGTACCGTGCCGCGGCCGGGCGGAGTCACGGGTCGGGTGTTGCGTTTAAAACAACGCTCGAGAAATGCACATTTTAATCGTATCACTAATAGCCCGACGTTTATAAGCCTCGGTGTGTCTCATGAATACGCATATTTCTCCCGGTGACAACGGTACAAAATTAATGAACGTCGGAATAATCCGCACCTACGAAGACCGACGTTCCGCCGGCGACTTTTTCCGCCCGCGAACGGGACCGCCCACGTACTGCCCTTTCCGAAATCGTTTTCCCTTGGAACTTTTTCTTTTTTTCACATAAAATGATTCCGCCACGCCTCGACATTCTATGAATCAGGGATCGCCGTGAAATCTGTTGACAATTATTTTTTTTTCCGTTTTACTGTTAATAAGCAATTGCACGTATTGAAAAAAGAATCTGTATTAATTTGGAATTCTGATTGAGAGTTTATTATCATTATAGGTAATCATAAAAATTTTGATTGATACGATCAGAATTTTTTTTTGTCCATTTTCAAAACAGAAATTTTTTCTAATGAACGATAAAATCAGTATACAGTATATAAATAAACGAAGATTTATCCGCTGATAATTTCTTACCTTGACACGCAAAGATTTTATCAGTGTTATGTTGAACAGTTTGTTGCAAAAAAATACGAAAACGTTATGAGAAGCATTAACGCTTGATTGAGTGATCGATTAAATCTGAATATTATATATATTTGTGTAAAAAATTATGTAATAATTTATTACATAAATTAAATAATTAAATAAGAGTCATTTATTTAATTACATTGAGCAGTTTAATATTTTTAAAACTGCCGTTTTTTAAGTTGTTATGTAGATTTATTTCGGCAGTAATAAGAAAATGGCATATATGAATCAAATGCAAATCAAATGCATATTTATGCTTTCGTTAACGATGATCCCGATGAATGATGTGCGTGTAAACGTTACATTGTATATAAGAAGAAGACTGTCGCGTCGTTACGTCGAAAGTATTAATAAGTGCGCGTTTGCCGGGATAGAAATTTGCATTGCACAAATTACAGGCGGATTATGCACGCGCCGAGCGTATCTACGTAAATACTCGGATATAATAATTCCAGTAATTGATACTTGTGCATAAACATTCCGACCGTAATTACGTTTAATTACAGTCGTTAATAAGCGCTCAAACAGCGTAAATTTATAGAACATATTATAAGTGTTTCAATGTTAATAAATTATCTAAGTATGTTAATTAATCGCACGTATGATTAGTTGTAGAGATGACGTGAACATTCTTCCGTTATCGATATCTCCACGGTAGACGTCGATCAAGTTGTTTTAAAATCCGGTCGAGATGTACTGACAACAGGATATAAATTATTGGCGTTCTCATTAATCCCTTTCAATTGACATTAACATATTTTCGATCACCGCCATTACTCAAATTCATCAGCTTCATGATGATATCTTGCTTTGGACGCATTATGCACATTTATTGGATGGATTAAGTCATAATGATATCTAGTTATGTTAATGCGAGAGTTTTTTTTTCGATCACTTTGGAGGATTACGTGGCGTCCGGTGTAGAATTTACAATGTTTTTAACTGGTATATACGGATCTTCCTGTTTCTACCGGCATTAAATCGTAAGATCGATTATAAAATGTTTTGCTTTATTGCTTATTGTTTTGCTTACTTGCGATGTTTGGTATGAAATAAGAAGAAAAGTGAATGAACGTTCTCGAAACAAAGAATCAAGTTTTGCTTTCTCGCTTCTTCCTACAATACGTACTCGTATCTTTCGTGTTTGTTTAATATGAGGCAGATTGCGTAAGTACACGTTACATAAAATAGCAAATATCGGTAGGGCTTACTGCCGTATTATGCCGACGGCAGGCGGCTTTATTGCGCGACATTCTCCAGAAGAAAAAAAAGAAAAGAAAATACAGGAAGGCCAAGATGAAGAGGCCAGGGTCGGCAGATGTCCAGGATGTCGCTGTTATAAGTGTCTACGCATCGCGCGGGACGATTATGTATAAATACATGTATGAACTTTGGTGTCACCAGAAATGTGCGACCTGTGCCCTTCGAAAAGAGCAGCTGGGAAACGGAAATTCGCGGGAATAATCTTGATGAGTATTTATCGTTCTATTGAATGTACCTGATAATATTTATCAGTCAAACAACAAATGTATGTAAAGAAATAGTCGAGATCTGTGATGATTCCTGACAAAATTTCAATATAACAAAAATTTAATTTAAATTGAATATTTAAACATTTTTTAAGATGCTTATTAGTATCTTAAATCATTAACAGCTTTCTAAGATACTTATTTACAGCGATAATATTAAATTGTTTGTCTACAAAAGTTAATTTATAATATTATTACTTCAGCTTCGGTTTAAGACTGTGTTTTAATGAGTAATTGATTACACAGTTAACTTGAATTAGAAATCATACAAATTCACAAGAAATATTAAGTACGGAGCACCATAATCAAATATGGCATTTTTCATTCATGTGTGTTAAATATTTTGCGGTATCAAATATGTAAGCAGGTGATCAGAACATTTAATTGAATTTTAGTTGTCGCGATCATTATAGTTTTTATGGGGATAAAATTTATTCGTACTTTGGTGTATATCATTTATGTAAATCATTTTAATGTTTTAACATAATTCAAAACACGTTTATGGGACGCCGTAGGTCGTTAGTGACTGCACGATGCTAGGCGTAAAAGTTAGCGATCTCTATGGATCGTTGGCAGGTAACTTTTTCGCGTGACTTTCGCAGGAAGAAAGAAAAGCACTGTG